>Ga0209611_10009185_pt1 | contig 15069 bp, 10 predicted proteins | sample S1TSphgellanicum_3_FD_187693 | JGI IMG/M metagenome (GOLD analysis project Ga0209611, IMG submission 187693) | Host-associated microbial communities from peat moss isolated from Minnesota, USA - S1T2_Fc - Sphagnum magellanicum MG (SPAdes) (version 2) | ecosystem: Host-associated > Plants > Peat... | reverse complement strand
AAAACAAAAAAAAAAAAAAAATGATTATGGGCTATCCAAGGCCTAAATATTTTTTTTCTGGTCTTCCCCTAAATCTGTCCCGTCATCAAGCCGGACGGACATTTCATTCATCCCCTTAATCGGGACGGACAGTAGCTAAAAGAAAAAAAAGGTAGTCTTGGTCAATACAAAAAAACAAAAAAAAAAATTTTGAACTGTCTAAGGCCTAAATATTTTTTTTCTGGTCTACCAAATCTTTTGCCTCAAAAAATCAGACAGCCCCTTATTTCTTTTTTATCTGGAGTCAGTTACATCTCGGGAAATTACATCTGGGGAAACTCCTCAAAAAATCAGACTGCCCCTAATTTCTTTTATCTCTGGAGTCAATTACATATGGGGAAGTTATGATTAGAAGAATTTTCCAATCACTGCCCAGACAAACAGACACCACTGTTGCTTTAATATATAAAATTGTAAGTAGTTATAATGTTTATGTAAAATAAATGTGGTAATGGATTGTCTATGGGTGGAGGTATTAATGAAATTTGTCTTTCAAAGTTTGTGGAGCAATTCAAAACCTATTTAGGATGTTAATTAAGTTAAATTATTTTGTTGAATAACTTATTTTAATTCATAATATTTATGTTTTCATAACAAGAATTTGTTTTCAAATATTGAATACATCAAATTTTTAATTTGAAGATCCAAAATCTTAAATTGGAGGAGCTTGATTTAAAAAAATTGGTGTCCATGACAATATGTTGAATACACTTATTTGTATATTGTTTGATTTATGTATTTAAGAAAATGTTACTTTTCTTAATGTATATCATTATTTTTTAAATTATTTTTTAAAAAAAGATATTACATGAAAATTTTGTGTTTAATTCAAATCAATTTGAACTGTGTTTTCCATTTGCAACTTATAACATGGTTTCCATTCAAAAATTATGATTATTTATTTGATCTCATATCATATTTGTTGGAACACTACCATGTTCAATTAAGGTCTCTTTTATATTAACAACATTATTTTCAAGGTCTTTTGTGACTATTAATATATGTTTTTTTCATGAAATCCTTATAGGCTATTAAGTTACCAAATTTAATAGAACCTCCTTTGGGGGACGTATACTATTTGAGGTTGAGTGCCATGTGTGATGTTTGATTGATGAAAATGTCAAATATGTTAATGGATGTTACTGTGGAAATGTCATTCAAATAAAATATTGAAATTGATAAATATGAAATTTTTTAACTTATTGTAAACTTGAAAAACCATTAAGTCCACAACCCAAAAACATATAGATTCAAGGAATGCATGTCTTGTTTTCATTAAAATGAACCATGAAATGCTCTAAACAAAAACATTTTAAAATTATTTTGTATGAAATTTTACAATAAAAATTGTAATGATGAAATATTAAAGGTTTCAAATATTTTGAAACCTCACAAATGATGGATAAAAATTATTTTGCATACTTCACTTACTTACATAATCACCTTGATAACCTTAATGTTTAGTTAACTTATGTGAAAGATTGTAAGTTGACTAAGTAACTTGCAAGTTACCAAGAAAGGTGATAGGTAATAAATTTCGAATTTGAAAATATCATCAAATAATTTTTTAAATATGTATATTGAATATAGTAAGGATTTTCAAGTAGGAATTTAATGTAAATTTTATCCTATGTAAAATATTTTGAATTGACATAAATAAACCATAATACTCTTGTAATTTAAGTTTGAAAACAAACATTAAAATTTTGCATTCAAACATATCTATTACAACATTTCAACATATAAACAAACTAATTAAAAACACACTTATAAATATTTTATATACCAAAATATTTCTACCAATAGTGTTTCTGTCAATTCACCTATTTTGAACCTATTGTGGGTGTTTTTTTTTTCCACTTGACACACACACATGTGTGCTTGCAATAATAAAATGATGATAAGCATTTGCTTTCAATGTTCAAACTTGTTTCAAACGATAAAAGAAATGTGGCAAAGGACTTTTTGTTGTAAGCATTTGCCACATTTCATTTATCATTGGAAACAAGTTTGAGCATTGAAAGCAAATGTTTGTTGTCATGTTGTTACTACAACGACATTACAAAGCGAGCACATGAACCTACAAGCATGAGCCTATGAGCAAGAACAAATATATTTGGAATATTTTGATGATGGGGACATAATATTTTTAGAATATCCATGTGCCACATAGGAATGACATGGAAAATATTTTTCCACATGTACATGGATTGATGTCACAAAATAGATGAAAAGGTTGGATAAAAGTTGAACATCAATGAACTTTCTGGATGATAATTACAAATAAACAATTGTTTGGATGAAAAATTTGATAGGTTGAAATGTATGGATGAAATTAATTCCATAACAACTATGTTGGACAAAAATTACATGTACATGGATGAAAGTTACAAGACAAATGAAATATTTGGATGAATGTGGAACATGAATGAACTTTTGGATGATAATCATAAGTAAATGAATTTTTTGGATGAAACTTTCAGCTAGTTGAGTGTATGGATGAAAGTAATTCCAAAATAGTTATGATGAATGGAAATTATTAGACTCACATAGTTTTCATGTCCAATTTCATTCACAAAAAAAGGTGTCAAAGGTGAAACTCAAAAGAGCTACATTACAATGTAAAAGGGTGAAACAATAACTTGTGTAAATTAACTTAAGTCACATAGTAAGTCAAAGGTAAGAAGTCCACATAATGATGGTATGGGAAAATGTTTGAAAATTTATTGAATAGTGCAACACACATCATGTCGAAAAATACTTTTATTTTTGTAATAAAATGCATTCCAAAATAATAGAACCCCTAACAATCCTATTTAACAACTATTTAATGACATTGCAACCTAATTTACATCTAGGACTTTGGAATAATCTAATAATCTATGAACTTCATTACAGTTCCAAGATAGATAATGGATGAATGGTTTTCTCATCCCAAAATACATGGCATATTACAGAATGTAATACAAGTGTTTACATGGCACCCATGGCCTTTGCTTGTTGAGGGACATAAGCATCATGGGAAAAAAATGCACGCAATTGCAAGCCAAGGTTTCACTAATTGTTACCTCATATTGCTTACAGTTTTCTAGCAGTCCTGAAAGGAGGCAGTAAATCTATCCATATCTCAAGAGAAGAATGTTTGATGTGTGGCTTCAAAAGTTTGTCCGACCTCCCACTTGTTTTCTTGCATAATGGATAGTTTGAACATGCTAAGACGATGAATCTTCTTCCCATTCCTTGACTTGGGCTGAACATTTGAGTCCAATGGCTTATAGACATGGGTAGAAATACCATTGCCAAAGAGACTATGAGGGGCACATGCAGAAGGCTGGTTCATGGGTGCAAATATGTTGTCCCCAAGCTTATTCAAAGGGACATTTTGGTTTCTTCGAAAGCAAAAAACCAACCTCCTTCAATGCCACCACCTCAATTTGAGTGAAATTTGTCCCTACTTGCACATGCCATAAGGAAAGCAAGGCTAGCCTATCGAATGCATATTTCTTGCTTGTCCCTCCCACACAACGTATAAGGTGACAAAACCAAAACATATGTAGTTCAATTGATACACCTTTGGTTATAGACTAATAACCAACATAACACAAAACAAGAATACCACAATTTGTTTGTTTTGAAAGGATTTAGCTTTGCAATAATGTTTAGTGTCTTTTTGCAACGCTAAGCAATGAGTGTTTGACTTCGAGGGGCAATGTTCAATTTGCCAAATGCCATCCCCACAAAGGCACTTAAGGATCTATGCGCCATTGTGGGTGATAACAAGATCAAAGCCATCAGTTTCCCCCACATCCATTGTTGACAACTCGTTGATTAAAATCATTGCATTGGCCATTTTTGAACGAGATAAATTCGCCTGATCATGTTAGTGTGAATTTTTTTCTAACCCAAATGGAAGGTTTGCCTTGCGTTTAACTGATCGAAACATTTCTTCACCTTCCAAGTGTAGTATTTTAACAGAAAGACCAAAGCTTGAGGTGTATTTGGCAACTACAACAACAATTTGGACTAGGTCCCCAAGTTGACTAGTTTTACACAAACACAATTCATTCTTGTCCAAATCGGTCCCAAATGCACCTCCTTGTAAGAAGGCATAATATAATGAGGATTGCTTAAATGCCCACACGTAATTATTGGACATTGTAGAAAAGAAGCAAGTACCCTTGTTGCCAGATTATTGGAACCAAATGTTATGGATTGTCTTAGATAAGTTACAAGTCAACATATCAGCTTTCTCCTCTAAAGAAATTTTTTACAAGCACATAAAAAAATAAAGTTAGGATTTAGGAAAAACAAATGGAAAATAAAATTTGAACATAATAATTTCAAAGAACTTACATCCAACATGAAACCTCCCCATTATCGCACACAAAAGTGCTAGAAGTTGATCCAATTATTGAACTCATGAATGGCACCTTCGCTTACAACTTTAAATGAATACCACCAAGATCAAATGTTAGCATATTGAAGGTCAACTTCCTCCAAGGTTGTGGTTTTTTTATACTCATAATAGAGACCTTTGTGTCAATCATAAAACTTTGGTGCAATCAACTACTTAGTAGTGTCGTCTAAAGATTGAAAAACATGTCTGCTCTTTGTCAACCATCTTAACCATAAGATCTCTAATCCCATAAACAATGTGAACAACATTCCAATTTTCATGCACATTATCCACCATGAACCCCTTGAAAATGGGCGTACCCAATCCTTTCTTTTCAACAATTGTGTTTATCTTTTTCCACAAAATGCATTGAGTTTCCGTGTCTTTGAATTGCATGTCACAAAACGCAATTGTCATGACCTTGCAATAGATTGGGTGATAAACATGATAGGCCACATGTAGTCATCCATCCTTGAACATGTTTTATGTAATCGAACATGATCCATGAATTTTGCAGATCATCACCCAGTTTCATTTGCCGAACCAAATCAAATCCAGACACAACTCCATCAACAAACATCTTGAACAAATAAACCTTATGCTAAGCCTATTGACCAGGAAAACAATTGTTTTAAATATATTTGTAACTAAATAATGCTTTCAATTTTAGGATACAATCAATGAAGTTCAAGTTACCAAGATGATGCTTTAGTGAAACAATTAGATTACATATGCCGAAGGACCACAAAGCAATAAACTTTAACAACATTTGATCTAGTTTTTCACCTTTGAGAAACTCCACATGACCTTCTCCATCCTCATTGACAAGTGATAAGAAAAAAATGTCTTATTCACAGACAAAACAATAGCTAAAATGGTAGTAGTTGGTGTGTGACAGACCTTGTTTTCAACCATGTTTTTCATTTTTTGGAAGGATTTTTTACATTTTCCATTTGCAATTGGATGGGCATGGGTGCCCAAGTGGATCACGACTCTTACAAGATTTGGAAACTTGTGAACAACATAATACATTCTACAACTACAAGTTTGTAAACAAGTGGGTGAAGAACCGCAAAACTTATAGTTAATGGTAAATATCAAGGATTTCATGAAACACTGCCTAGTTATCAGAAATTACAAACTATCGCCACTCCAAGAAACTTCATTGTGTGTAGAAAAACGTTGAAACAAAGGACAAGAATCATTATGACAACACAAATGTCCAAGGCATTTTGTCGTTTTGAAGCCCAATTTAACCAAATTCTTGATGTTACTAGTCTACAACTTGCACCAAGCATGACCATCATACTTTCTATCCATACCTTGCAATTGTCCAAAATGTCCCAATGGATGATGAATAGGGGGAAATTCAAACAATGTCACCACTGAATTTTGTGGGAAGACAATTCACAAACTCAATTGTGATGGCCCCATAGTCAAGGGACTCCAATTTAGAACAAGTGTGTGAAGTTAAAGACATTACCTTTAGCGAATCAACAACACTATAGAAACCACTTGCAACACATCCATCCACAAAGGCCGTTTTTCATTAACTTGCAAATTCACAAAAACAAAGACAACAACATCAAGTAAGGAAAGGTCGTCTTCATTAGAAAAATCAAAAAGATCGATAAATGATGATTTTGTTATCGGGACAAAAAACTTCGAGTCGTGAGGAACCTTAATGTGTTCTTCCTTCATCAAGACACCTTCTGTAGCAATGTTGGCCATTGATGCAATTGTGCTTGATGCTAGAACAATATCTTGATAATTGTTATGCACATTTTTGCTAACAATTTAATACTTGTTGTTGGTGATAGTCCAAAAGATCCTTCTAGAGTTCACATCTAGAACCTAGTAAACAAAACTTAAAACAATGTTGTTTTCCTTGTAACAAACATGCACATATCCGCGTCGGAAAGCAAACATTGCACATAACACATTTCACATCAATTTAAAAATTAGATAGCGTAAAATGCCACTGCACTAAGGACTAAATTTGAGGGCAAGATGAACAATTGGAACTCGAATTCAATGCAAAAGATAGGAATAGATAACCATACAAATAGTAAAATGCAAGGACAAGTAACAATCTCCAATCAAAGACAACAATGTGAATGGAACAAAGAGACATAAATTGGCAAAACACATATATTTTTCCCTTCACATAAATTTGAATGATGTTGTTGACAATGCAACAACAAAAATAGAATTGGCAGTCAAAAGATAAATGAAAATGACAATACAAAACATCAAATAAGATGGAAAACAACTTTAACATTACAGCAATGACGAAATTTAAAAGTTACATAAATATGCAAGGAAAAACAATGAACTTAACAACAATAATGAAACTAAAGCATTGGGGGTGATGCAAATTTAAATGATGACCTATTTTTTGGAGCAATACACCATTGTTGATCAATCCGTCCCCCAATAATCCCAATAATTGAATTGTAATCACACATTCATGTTGGGAAATATGGTGGACATAATAATAAAAAAGATTTGGAGAATTTTTTTTATGACATCCTTGTCTAGAAGAACTCAATACATTGAACCCAATTCAACAAGAAAATAGATGGTGGTATGCGTCCATAATTAATAAATGAACAAATTCCAAATTATTAAACATTTTTATGCATACTAGATTGTGGCCACTATACACCATTTGTCGTAGGCCAAAACCACGATCTAATGGAATCGTGTAATCCCATTGGTGAAAGCATGGGAATGGTCCCAAGGTATTTAAACTTAATCCAGGACGAATTTGAATCAAACTATCAAAGTGCATAATTGGCATGAGTTAGGTGGGCAACCACATGGGCTGGAAAAAAATAACTTACAAGAAGATTAGAGGCATGAAGAACCTATGTTTAAGCTAGATTATAAGGCGGTTCATTTCAGATTATTATTTATCATTTCCCCTTATTTGGGGGTGCATGGGTGAACTGCACACCATCGTGTAGTAGAGGATGAAAGCCAACAATACCATACATTGGAATATATTGAAGATTATGGCAATCTAAAATACCACGTGCAAAAAACATTGGTGTCGTTTTGGAGCAAGAGGTGCAATTAAACATAAACAAGGAGTGAAAAAGATAATTATAGGAAGGAATGAATAATCCAATTTGCCATAAAACTAGAGGATGTCCAATAATTAGTAGAATAATAGAAAGTGAAAAAAATATTCGACACTAGTTGGAAAAGAAAACATCATAAAAACCATGGATATCAACAAGTGAGAAACTCTAAAAAACATAGGTTGGATTTGGAAAATAAGAACAATTAACCATGACCAATTAGGACTTCATAAATACTTAAGAATATGTTCACAAATTTTTGTCAGTTACTATCAACATTAAACCAAATAGGTGAAGGTTCGTATATAAATTCATTACACATTGTAAAAAAAATGTTTGTCAGGTCAGTAGTTAATAACACTTGATCATTTTAATAACGTAGTCTAACAAACTATAATTATTCATAGTTGTATTTTAGTGAGTTTGATGGAAGTGTAATTTATTGATTATAGGAATTTTGTCTTTCTTGTCCAAAACATTCATTACCACCATGTTTGTCATGTAATTGAATGGCGACAGAATATCATTGAATTATCAAAATTGCAATAGGGGACACATTTTGTTGTAACTAAGGATGTTAGCAAATTGTCATTAGTTTTTCCTTAATCCATTTAATGATTGGCATCATACCCAACAAACACATCGAATAATGAGTTGTCCTGACACACATAAAACCAATTTAAATTGATAATCATTAGGTATATTTGATTAAAACGGTCATGGGTATAATAAGAATGACATAGGAAAAGCCAAAAAATGATGGCATCCTTTAGAGAATAAAGTATAAAAGCTAATGAATAGATGTAGATGAAACGTTTTTTAGATGTAGAAGGTTAACAAACTTCCAACCATAGCCCAACACATGATTAGAAGAAGCAATGGTAATAACTAAACAATCAAGTCAAGACAACGAAACTTAACAACACTAGAAGAAAAACACATATTTTTTACTGATCTTTTTTATTACATTCAAGTTGCAAGTGACATTTGTGACTAATATCCTTTAATTACCTTGGACAAGTCGCATGTGACATTAATCGCAATAACAAAAGTATTGGATGAAAGAAAAAAATCAATAAATACAAGTTCATCCTTTGATTCCATTGTATACATATTGTCACATGCAACTAAGATGCAACAATTTTGGTCATTATTGAAAGCAAATGATGTGATGCCACATGTCCCAATATTTAATATTTAAAATAATAATAATAATGTTATTATTTTGAAATAATCTAGGATGTTTAATTCAAATGATTAGATGATTTTATATTATGACATGTGGCCCAATGTAAATATGCCATTGGCATTTTAAAAATGAATTTAATACAAAATATTAATATTAAGTTACTAGGTATATAAATAGTGCCCACAAATTTAGATTACATACCGACCTACCTACCTAAATAAAAAGGTAGGTAGGTGGGTAGGTCAAACTAGGTACCTACTTAGTTAGGTAGATAAATAGGTTGGGGAGGTAAGTAGTTTAAAATTGTGCATAATTTTTCTTTTTGTTTTGGGTTAAGCCTTTTGATTGGCTCAACCCATGTGCACAAATTTTTTAATGTGAAATTGAATGACGACACCCCTTGTTTATATAATGTTCAAAATAGGAATGGAAAACAAACAATACCGAATAAATTTTAAAGTTACAACTTCTTCACAAATTAAATTATAACTCCAAAACATTCCTCATGTTTTTTTGTTCTTAATTTTTAGATTTTTAAATCATTCAAAAGGAAATTAATTCAAGGGGGATTCCACCATCTCCAATAACACGCATTTCCAATATGTTGCGGATCTATTGTTTAAGTGTGCAAAAGCCAAAATGCATTTCACAAACACACTATAAGTATGTGTTATTGTAATAATGTGATTTGCAAATCATGGTTTTGCTTTATATCAAATATTCTATATGATGCCGTTCTGTGACACCTGAAATAGATACAACAAACATTGCAAAAAAATATGATGCATGTTTTACGAGGATGCCATAACTACATGTTATTAAAAAAGAAGCAATTACAAGTCTTGTTTTCTTTTTCTCTATCTCTCCCCTTGGTGCAATTTCCATTTTCCATTTTCTTAATTTTATTTTTTCAAAAGCAATTAGAAATGTTGCATTGATTTTGAAGCACCCCCAAATTCCTTGGTAAACTCAATTGCGAATTTAAATGTGAAAACAACGGAAAGATAAGGAGTTGGGGCACATTCCTTGGCTCGTAACACTTTAGGAGTAGAAGGCCATGTTGGAGCTCCGGGATGGGGACTAAAAAGAGTAAAAAATAATTCAATTACTCATATGAACCTACACAAACCAAACAACAAGTTGGTTAATGCATAATTGAAGCACTTTTGGTGCACGATTGAGCCATGGGCAAACACGGACTCACAAGACTCACCACGGCCCAGACTTGGGGGAAGCCACCACCTTCCCCCTTATGATATATTCTATGCCTGACCATAGGACTAACACCCAAATGTCATTTTGTCCCAGGACTCCCAAGTGGGAATCCCGAAATTCCCAAAATTGGGACTCCTACGACTTTGAAGGCCCATAACTTTATGTGCAAACCTCCGATTGAAGTGAGATTTAAAGCAAAGTTGTAGCCCTCGTTAAGAGCTTTCCAACAATATGTTGCACGTCACCTACACGGAAGGAAATTAGGGCGATTATTAACTTTTAGTGGTCGGGAGTCAAATTGATAAATTGACTCCCGACCTTCTTTTGGCCATAATTTGTGTTTTAATTACCCAAATGGGTCATGCGAGCCCATTTAAACATCTACGTTCCAAGAACTCTCCAATGATTTAAGGAACTATTAATTTATATTTAAATTGACATTGACATAAATAATGATGAATTATTGAAAACCATAAGAAAACACAAGAAAAAATAAAATAGTTGATCGTCATTGGTAGTGTGCAGTAGCACAGAGCTCAAATTGGGTTGTTATCAAAAACTACCCAAAATCACAAATGAAATATTAATTTATCAATTATGCCAACAACCCAATTTTTGAAGACATGCATTTTTTTGAGACTTGCCAAAATTCAATCAAAATCACCTATTTTTAAAGAAATTAAGAAGGTAGCCAAAATGCAATTGAAATCATATTTTTTTGGAAAATCTTTAGCAAGCATGAAATTTTCTTTTGACTCTTCCCATGGAGGTAACTTTTTCTTATGCAAATAGAAGACAATGCCGACATGTGTGAACGATTTATCTTGGAGATTGATTCCACCATGTTGAAATCATCGCAAAACATGTATCAATGTTGGTTATTATGTTTGCACCCAAAAATCATAAAAACCAAACCTCCCATAGAAATAATGTATTTCTTGACTTGATAATTATGTTTTGTTTTGTCTAGCAATCATTTGCCAAATTTGCATTATGGACAAAATGTGGTTTGTGATTTCAAAACCTATCCTTCTTTTTGTTATATGGATCACTTTAGATGGAATCCCAAACCAAGATTTATGGCAAGATGTCACCATATGGAAGATCCTTTATGTGTTTGTAGTAGTTGTTATAGCCTTGTGTTATTAACAACTAGGTTACATGTTTCAAAAGAATAATTTACAAATATTTGACAAGTTTTTTAATTTGTGTTTCTTCAATGATGAAGTTATCTTCTTTGAATGTTTCAATTGAGTCAATATATTTTATGTGAAAATTGCTAGTACCACCTTGTGAGGAGCTTGGGGCTTTAATCCTTCGTCAACATAAAAAATTCTTCGACTTGCTTTGTATTGCATATTTTGATGTATGATTTTTTTGCCCCATTAATTTCGAAGTGGAGCATCACATTTGAAAGATATTGTCCTTAACATTTGATTCCTTGATATAGGTGACATTTTTTTCTTGAAATAATTATGATAAACATGTCAACATTATCTTCATCAACATGAAGCATTAGGTGTAGATTTTTATTCCCCTCTCTAAATGATCAACCTTTTGGGCTATAACTCCTTTTGGGTTGAATCTTTTGTTGTAACTAACCCTATAGTTAATTCATTCATAAGCTTGACAATCTCTTATTTGAACATTGGTAAAAATTTCTTTATCATGTCATTAATTTTTCTCCTTGTTTATTTTGATGGAACAATCACATAATACATGATGGTTTGCTTAGATAATGAATTATTTGACATTATTATGCACATTTTCTTCTTTTAAAATCTTATGATAAAAATTTAGGTTTGTGCAATAAATCAATCATATATAGATGATTTTAAATTATGGTTAAATTTTGTGGCATGAAATATTACATAATCCTTCACTTTATGATGTATGTTTGCATAACATATGCATGGCACCACAAGGTTGAAATTGCAATCAATTGTGAAATTTGCCCTTTTTGTGATGCCTTTAATTTGCATAGCAATGACCCAATTTTCAACATCCATTGAAACATAATTATCACATTAACCCTTGTCTTGGGCATGCTTTGTCTTGGGTTCATGACCAATGTAAAGATAAGACAAAAGGAAATGGGTAAGGAGTAAACCTTATAAGGCATAGTGCAAGTTTTTAAAAAAGTGAAATAAATTCCCCAACCGAATGGGAGTTGTGTGAGAAAAAAAGGAACATTCCCAAATCCTTCCATGAAATCTAGTTTCAACCATTAATATATCGTAGTCAATAGGTGTAACAAATTCATTTGAATTGACGATAAATCCATGTCTATTAGGAGGAACATGGATGATAACACATGCTTATTTGTCGACTTGCAACTCTTAACATTGTTATATCCATCACAAAAGGGTTCATGCACATGGGTTTAATGAAATTCAATGTTTTTCATTAAAGTGTGGGATGCAATTGTTGGTGTGGCTTTGCAAATTAATTGTTGCAAGTCAACTTGAAAAATGGGTGCATGTTGGAAGATGTAGTTACCAAAAGAAGGTATAATGCATGTTGTTTTAGACTTTTAAAAAACTAGGAAATATTTATAAATGACATGTCCAAATCAAGTATTGTTGATTTTTAAAATATATATCAATGGGGAATATGACATGGCATGTTTGCATGCTCACAAAAAAAGGCGTTTTAAAATTAATTGATATTTTTTGAAACATTAAAACACAAGGTACCAAAATGATTTCCAATACTTCAAAGGTACAATTTGTATTCACATCAAATTGTGTCCAATTGAACAACTTGTCATTTCTTTTTATAAAGGTTGTTTAAAAATTCTAACATGTCCAAATTAGTTAGGTTTCTTCAAAGTTATGAATCCCCCACTTGTTCAAAATGTCCTAGTTATGAAAAAGGGACATTGAGAATTTCAAGGATTTTTTAATGTCAAAGTATTCCCTATAATTAAAGACATGTAGAATATATCATATGGAGAACAATGCTTCCTTTAGGAGTTTGCTATTATGAAACTTATGCATGCACTACACCAAAACATGGGTTGATGGTTAAGACAAATTGTGATTGTTGTCATAGCATAGTCATGTAATCATATTAAAAAATCATGATTAGTTTTTTACTGTGATCAAAATTATGATTATATGACTAAGTAATTACAATTGTAAATGTGACTAGTTCAGTAGTAGTCATGTTTGACTTGAAGTTGACCTTGTTTGTGGGAACCTTTGTGAAAATTAACATATATTTATGTAAGTGTCATCAATCTACACGAGGTTTTTAATCCATTTAAGTGTTTAAAATCTAGATGAAGTCCTAGATTTTTTTGGAATTTTTTGAAATAGTTATGTAAATATGACTTTTTAAATTCTTGCAGGCTATTATAAAGAAATATACCCTATTTTAACTTAAGTAGCTTCATTTAGCCTACCATAACCTAATTTAACCTAATTTAGTCAAGTTTAACCTAAGTAGCCTAGTTTAACATAACTTAGTTTTTTAAAAAAATTAGCCTAAATAATTTAATTTAGCTTATTTTAGACTAACATAACTTGGTTTTACCCAATTTAACTTAAATAACATATTTTAATTTAATTTAACTTAAGTTATTTAGTTTATCTTATTTCAACTTAATTTAACCTAGTTTAACCTAAGTAGACTTAATTTAGTTTAAGTAATTTTCATTTAACCAATTTTAGCTTAAGTAACATGGTTTGGCCTAAGTAACCAAATTTAAGTTAAATAGCCTAATTTAACATAGTTTGACCTAGTTTAAACTAATTTAGCTAAGTTTAGGTTAATGTAGCTTAATTTAAGATAATTTAGCCTAATAATTTAGTTTAACCTAATTTAATCTAATTTAACTTAGTTTAATTTAGTTTAGCCTAAATAGCTTCAATTACCCCCTAATTTAGCTTAGCCTACCAAGGTGGTTTTAGGTTATATTAGATTAATCTAAGTTTAGCTCAAGGGGGCCTAAATTAGCCTAAGTCAACCTAAGCTAAATTACTAGGTGGCCTAGTTTAACTTAAATGAGTTTTTTTACTATTTATAAAGTGGCCAATTTAATTAAATGACATTTTTTAATCTAAGTGGTTCAACTTAGGCTAGGTTGCATAGGTTAATTCACCCAACCTTATTTGATTAAACTTTGATTGCCATGTGGCATCACATGATTGCACTATTAGAAAAACCTCGTTTTGCAACTTCAATTTGTGATTAAAAATTGGTTGTAGATGACTCTTGTAACTAAATTTTTCATTAGCTACATAAGTCTAGTCGCACACAACATGTAGTTACAACTATGATCTAAACATAACATCATCACAAGTCCCATGGATGAAGTATATACTCAAATGTATATTTCATTGTTTGACCGTATAATTAAATGTAACTAATCACCATTATTTGCAATTACAATACCATCAATTACACATTGCCACTTGTAAGGCATATGTAAATTAAAATAAAAATAATTAGATAGCCCTTTTCATTTCATTCATCCAAATTGGATGGTCTAAGATTATTCCATGTGCACTAATTATATCATGCCACATGGCCTAAGGTGAGGATTTTTTTTAATAATTTAAATTTTCATTTAGGTTGGTAGGTAGATAAATAAATAGGTAGGTAGGTAGATAGATAGATAGATAGATAGATAGATAGGTAGGTAGGTATGTGGATAGGTAGGAAAGTAGGTAGTTAAGGAGGTAGAAACTTAGGTGCATAACAAAATGTAGATCAATGAATTTTTTAAAACAATTTTAAGTTCATGCCATAGGGTTGAGCTTTTTTAAATGGCTCATCCCAAATTTATTTTTTTTCCTTTTAATGTTGTATGTGTCTTTTGGACATTTAAAGTACACCTCTTTATATAGTTTACAATATTTAAATGGATGATAAAATATATGGGATAAATTTTCTAGTACATATTAATTAGTATGCAAAAAACATATTAATATGCAACTAGTTTGCAACTAGAAAATTTATCCCATATCTTTTGTTCTTCTTTCAATGTTGTAAACTATTATAATTAGATGTGCATCAAAAAAATTTTAATCCCAAATTAAAATAAAATCCACATAATAATACTACTTACCTACTTAGGCCTTATATATTTAACTACCTACCTTCCTAACCTAGCAACTTAATAAACATATATAAATAAA
>Ga0209611_10009183_pt1 | contig 15074 bp, 9 predicted proteins | sample S1TSphgellanicum_3_FD_187693 | JGI IMG/M metagenome (GOLD analysis project Ga0209611, IMG submission 187693) | Host-associated microbial communities from peat moss isolated from Minnesota, USA - S1T2_Fc - Sphagnum magellanicum MG (SPAdes) (version 2) | ecosystem: Host-associated > Plants > Peat... | reverse complement strand
TCTAACTACCAATGCACCTTAGTTCATCTTCATTTTTTGATTGTTCGGTTTGATGAAAAATTAGTACTCTTAGTTTTCAATGTGTCTTTTGAATTGTTACATTGAACCCTTATTTTGCAATGAGTGAATAGTAATTTTGTTCTTCACAATTCAACTTTTCAAAAGTTTCATCACCATCCCCCCTTTAATTCTTCATGGTTTAATACTAACCTTATATATTTATTACTATCAATATAAGGTTAAAAAAACCTTTCAAAGCAAAGGTTGACTTTCCACCTATCCCATCATTTCATTTGATTTGTTTTATAGGCACTTGTGGGCTCTTTCATTTTTCTACAAGTCTACTTCACCCTAAGGATACCCAATAAGGGTTTTTTATGTTTTTAGCTTCATCACTAGCAACAACCTTGGATGCAACCCTCCCAAAATCTCTCCTTCTCAATGCATACTTTACCTAGAACTTCCTATATGCTTTTACTTTATAGCTTAGGTTATCTCATATTGTCCTCATGTCTCAACATCAAACCTTAATGATATGGAAATACATTGTTCATCTTGACTTAATTGCCATTGGTGCAACGAAAAAGAAATCAATATCAATTGCTAGGATGCAATTAGAGCTTCAATTTGCTATCCTCATTCACATTCAGATTTATCCTCTAGAACAATTACCTCATCACACTCCACATTTTCTTCTCCCATCCATAGCCCTCTTGCCATCTTCTTATCCTTCCCCACATAGCTCCCAAGAACATGTTTCTTGTGAAGCCTTCCCATCCTTTCATAAATGCATTGTTATTTTCCACCTCTACCTCTCTCCCAAAATTAATAAACAAACTTGCATCAAGTCCAAATTCCACGTAAAATAACAATCACATAGCTTCTTCCTGTTGTCCTTATAAATCCCCTTAACAGCCATCGTCAAATTTAGAAAGAAGACAACAATGGAATGCAACTTTTTGCCTTGCAATAGAAAGTTGACAAGAACATCCTAAATCCTAAACCACTTCTCATTCACACTCTTCCATCCTAAATCCTAAACTACTTCTCATTCATACTCCAACTATGCTCAATGGTGAGAGCAGAAAGTTGATGTGACCCCATACTGAACAACAATCATTCTCCGAACATGGAAACACCCTAATTTAGGGCTATACACTACATTCAGAATTGGCTACCAAGGTGAAACTAGATATTAACTCAGTTGAGGTTCATCCACAACTGAGTTATAACAGGCATCCAGTGAATTGTGCGCTGGTTCACTCTGGCCTCTGCCCATGGCAGGTTGGAAACAAGGAACACAAATATTAAGTCTGGCCTTTGGTCTATAAGCAAGGCTTGAGCTTCATGCCATACTTATACAATGGTATATTGTCAACTATTTTCATCTCTTGTGTACTGCTCACCTTGATATGCCTTTCAATTGATTTGCCATAGAAAAACAAAAGAAAAGAAAACTCATGAGTTACAACTGCCCTTAAGATAAGTGTTCTAGGGCATTATTATTTGTTCTCAGGGTCCTATTGCCAAAAGACGAATAATGGCAATAGTCCAAGTGCAAAAGCCTGTAAAGCTTCAGGCAATTGAGCTACTTGGATAGGTGGTGGAATAGGTATCCTTGAAGTGCTTGCTCCCCATCTGGGAGAACCAAGGCTAGTTCTAGTAACCAGTGGCCTGGAGCTGGTTTGTGTGCTTATATTGTGGCAGATCCTTCAAACAAACAGCCAAGCAGAGAATGTCAACAATGCAGTGGCCCACAGGCAGCCCTCCTCCCTAAACTTGACTATGGTCCCCCTGCAGCAGCAAAGAGTTTGGCAACATCAAGAGGGGGGGCGGGGGGGAGAGAGGTCTTTTTACACCAGACAAATGATCAAGTATGGTCATTGGTGGGCAGTTGTGTAAGCAGTTGCATGGGATAAGATCTGATCTTCTTCAATGTAATAATTTGTCAATGATCCAACATTATGGTCGGCAAAGGTCATTGAGGGACAAGTGATTATCATCTACAAGGCCCCACCCCCTTCACCCATCCCTCTCAATCAGTGTTTTTTCAAAAAAAAAAAGGTTTGGTGATGTAGCCCAATTGGCAATCATGCAGAAAACAATTTATCCAAATTTGGCTATATACCAAATATGTAATCCTCCTCTATTCTTGGCTACCTACTGGAATTTTTCATTAAAATCTGGCAATTTGAAAAAAATTCCTTATAAATCGGCAAATTTAGGCCAAATTTTTTCACGAAAAAGCTTTTATAGTACAGGTCAAAATTATATCTTTCAGGTTGGAATTTGGCAAAAATTCGTCAACAAAAGAAAAACTGCTCTCAATTCTCCAGAACTTAAAGGTGAAAGGAAGTCAGATATCCCATAAGGCTTAATTTGCAAGCAAAGGTTGTGAAGGCCCTGGATCTACCAGTTGATGGGTTCGTGCCTTTAAAGACTACAGAGCTGAACCAACTCAAGGTTAGATGCTGCAGGTTTATCTGAGTCACTTAATTACTAATAATTTAAAGAAAAACCCATTAACATCCTGGTCAGTGAATTGTTTTGTGGCGAGTTGTTGAAAAGGTTTGACATCAATTAAAATTAAAAGGAAATATTCTTTCAAAACTTTCCTTTTAAAAAATTTATTTTGGAGAAAAAATTGGCACAATTTGAGACAGTCCTTTTTGGGGGTTTTGGGGCCGTTCTTTTAAAGGAAATTTGTGAAAGAATATTTCATTCTCTCACAGTTTGGACAGTTTTTTGACAACGGTCTTCCACCAATGAATGCTAAATCTTTTCCAGGATGATAGCTAATGATGCTACATAAAAAAAGTGAAAGAAAACCACTGATTCCGGGTCTACTAACCAACAAAGAAGTACAAAGAAGCATATGGAGAAGGCAATGACAAGGTGAGAGGTGGTGCTGAGTAAAACTTGTGGCCGTTTATGTCATTCAGTGGTGTTCGTATATGTGATCACTCCACACATGGCTGATTGAGCAGCTCACAATTGTAGCAGATACTGCAGTGAGTGCAGGGATCCAAGGGAATAATGTAATGTCATAAGAAAACAATGACAAAGCCGTGGACAAAAGGTTAGTACGATACAGGGGCTTAGGACCAGTAATTGAAAAGCCAAATTTGCTCATGCTTCTTTCAGGCTGGATAAGTTATACGGTATATTTTGTATTAGATACTATGAATCAATGCCTCAGAAAAGAGGTGAGGCAGTTTATTATGGTGTCAGTAGCAGCTTTTATGAGTTGCTTTTAAATGGGATCATGGTAGGTTTGGACTTCTTTCTTGTTTGTACTTTTTCAGTCCATTCCTTTGCCAAAAGTTTGTAAGAAGGATCTGAGGTTGAGACAAAGGTCTCAGCAGAGAGCAGATGCCTGGAGCTGGATTCCAGAGTGATTTACAACAGCTTCTGTACCCCTCCAGTTACAAACTTTGTAATTTGCTCCAAAAACCTTCCAAATTGGCCTTGTCAAAATTTGCATGCCCTGAGCCTTAACCCAACTCCAAAAACTGCAATGTGTACCAACTTGAAAAGTTCACAACTTTTGTGTTGAGTTCAACAGTCAATCAAATTGTCATGACACATACACATATTGGCCTCTAGTCTCTAGTGCCAGCCTCATCTGGGTTGATTTTTATTTATTTATTTATTTATTGACTGAAAGGACAAGTCCCACCTGGGTTGATATTTCCAAGCAACTTGAAAGTTTTATTGTTGGCTAGGTTTTAGCTTAGATTTATTAGTAACAATGCCCCAATAAGAGATTGATGATTGTCCATATTTGCCCATACCTGGAGCTAGAATCATCCCATATGTGGGGCTAGTATTGTCCTGCAGCTGGGTTGGATATGGTTGTTCAGGTTGTGTCACACGGAACTTCCAAACCAGCTCACCACCAACTCTTGAAATGTTCAGGGGTCCACTAGAATTATGATTAGCATCTCATGTCAATATTCTTATATTTAGACAAGGAAATTCTTGAACCTTGTTCTCTTGCCCTGACCATTTAAGGTAGATCGGTCTAGAACCTGATGATATATGAAGTTTACAAAAGATTGGCTCTACCAAAGTAAAACTAAAAAGGACCTATTACAAATGTTACAAATCGGCCTCGGACCTTGAACAAGACAAAGAGATTTATGGAGGAAGATCAAGATGTCATCATAGGACCAAATCTAGTTTGATGTCTCATCACTTCTGGTCCAAAGCTTGCAAATGAAACATTAATGAGCACCATCTTCTTTGTTTCATTGGTACTTTGAAAGATTCTGATGAGTGAAGACCAAATCTTTGGCACCTCAAAAATTATTGTACAGTTGGCTGTCCATGTCTCAATTGCACTTGGTACTCTAGTGTTCCCAGTCTAAAATGGACTCAAATACTAGATTCCAGGGGTTCAGCCAGGTTTGTCAACTGTTTTCTTCCGTATGGACTGAGAATTCACCCTCGTTTTGACTTTGGAATATTGCTGGGAGCTCAAATTTGTGCAATACTTAACTAGCTGCTTAAATCTTTCTCGTACTTACGGCAGCTGATCCCTTTAACAGGTTCACATAGGATGTTCTTCACAAAGCACACCAAGTACCACATTATGAACACAAATCAAATTTTGGAACAAACCCGCATGTTTAAAAGTCAGTTGCAAAACTTGATGAAGGGTACAAAGCACATGTACATATATATATATATATATATATAGTTGTCACATTAGGGTACAATAAACCAACTGTATAGTTTGGTCCACTCAGGCTTAAACATTATTTTGATTAAATTCTTCCTCACTGAAAGGAAGTTGCTGACTAAGCTTTTTAACTCAGCTTGGTAAAGTTTCTCAGTGTTCAAGTTTCTCTTGGAGTAAGTATATCATGTTCATTAACTTGAAAGCTTGGACTGCAATCATTTGGTAAATCATGGGTGCACCTTATCATGGACTTGTAGTTTGGCCCATCAAATTCATGAGTGTACCCAAATGAAGCTTTGTGGAGTTTTTGTACTATGAATTATGGCTTGCTCCAAAGGCTCTACGCCATACAGGGTTACAAGAGAGACTCTTGAGAGTGTTGTTTTTAAAACTGTAAAGCACTCAGAGAAATTGGAGAGCAGCTTTTATACACATTAATAATGCCTCTTTATAAATAAGAGGCACCTTATGCCTATGAGATGTGTCTTCCTAGGCCCCTTATTTCAGGAATGTCCCTTAGGGCTTTACCCTACACATAGTTGGGAATGGTCCAAACTGATGAAACCCTAGAAATGGGATGAATGCTGCTGTCTGCCAGGCCTGATAGATGAAAACCTAAGCAACAGTGGTGTCATTGTTGGAGGCAGCTATACACAACACATGGGGGCTAATTGGTTTGAACTTGATATGGAAAATTTTAACCTACTTGGACCCCTGCTTTTAGTACATCCATTTTTCCTCATCCATGGTCTGGAAAAGAAACCAACTAAATTTTGGTAAGGCCCAGCTTGATCCCAGACACCACAACCTAGTATACAGGAAATTTGTAATATGAGGATTTAACTAGGGAAAGAAAAATTGGTTGACAAGTTAGTTCCACTTTAGCAGCTAGGGATGTGTCATATCATGGTCATCAAAAGAAGACCAATTGAACAGCAACATGATGCTGTTAGAAAGCAGGGTTGTAATTCTTCTTCAGCAGCCCAGGCTTGTCAGATTCATCTCTACAAACAGCTGCAAATCATGCAATTTTTTCAATTGTCCAGTTGATATCCAATAAAGGGATTTCAAAGAAAAGATCATGGAAAGAAAGCCTTGACTTGATTCTAGCATACACTGACTAGTGCACTGAAATGCAGCAAAACTATTCCTGTCACAGTGCTTCCTGGTGTGATAACATATACTGGATTTAGATCTCTGGTCATGCGTGTTGTACTTATTAGACTGTGTTCTAATAAGTTGCTTAGAAAATCAAGCTGTAAGTAGAATCCACAAACTCTTTCCTTGTCAAATTTTTGCAAGTACCTACCACCATTGGGCAGTTCTCTCTTTTTCAAAGAAAGAAACAGCAGGCGAGGTTTGGGTATATGGACCCTTGACCAAGGCTCTTAGAAAATCAAAGTTCAGATTTAACTCATAACTCTAGTTCTCAAAAAAAATCAAAGAACCAGCCCAAGAACCTACCCTGATCTGTTGGTTCTTTGCTGGCCTTTCTGTAGAACCAGAAGGTTCTTTGGCAAATTTCAAAATGCCAGAGCCAGAGGTTATGAAAATTCTAAGAATCTGAAAACCAGATGTTTTCAAATTCTGAATATTGTAAAAACCCAGAACAAAAGGTTATTCAAAAAAAGAAAGAAATACACAGCACTGCTACTTACTATTGCAAAATTGACATGAGACTTTAGAACAGGTCCTTACTTGCTAAAAAAACAAATTGGATATTGGTTATGATCCATATGCAGCTGTAAATGTTTTAGAAACTTCCAGACAGTTCCTACCTTCTAAAACCTTGGTTTTAATTAAAAACCTGTGACATTTTGCTTAGAGTCTATTGAGGACATGTTGTGTACTGTTAGGTAACCATGCTAGCCTGTAGAGGGCCTTACATATTTTGTAAGGTCCGAGGCAGGGTGTCATTGTAAACTGACAAGTTTTTAAGTAGGAGAAGGGTCTATCTTGAGAAACATCTCGGACTTCCACAGTATACATACCTATGATCATGGGCTCCGCGTTAGAGCTTGACATTGTGTCTAGAACCAATTTCTGGTGACTAATTTGACACATAGATGCAAGGAGATTTGTTGTGCCAAAGCTTCAAATTTTCAAACTTGCACAGAAAGGAATTCACTTTCAATGCAGTTTTGTGTACAGTAATCAACCTCTGTTTCTTCAACACCTACCCTCTTCTCTTATATGTAGAATTTGACCAAAACTAAACAGCAGCAGAAATTAGTGGCCGAGCTTTGTTGTGTTGATCATCTGTCGCTTGACCACAGCTATTGGGTGGCATGCAGGACGCGTGCACTTCACTGCATTCTAAGCAAGTTCACCCAAAACAAGTATGGCACTTTTTTCAACAGTCCCAAGTACAAAAAATCCATACATACTTGAAATGAATAACATCCAAAAACACATTGGCCTTATATGAATGTAAAACTTCCATAGTTAAAAGAAGGAAATGTTCACCAAATTTAGGTTAATAAAAGTATACAATCATAGAGATTATTATTTTCCCCTTCATTGCTCCTCCACTCAAAAAATTCACCCAGTTTCCCCACTTAGAGTTTAGGGTGGCTTTACATTTTGAAAGCTGGAGTGCACGCATACTCATACTACATCTGGGTGACATTGAGTATATACTACCCCATACTTTGTGATTCTGATTCACAGTGAATGTGCACATTGGACTTGCAAATTTCACATAGATCACTCATGAATCAAATACAGGTCTAACATCTTATATGAGGAGAAACAGATGAAGATTGACCAATCATATACAATACTGCTACAACTACTAAAACAGGACTTAAACAGCAAATTACATATCAATAGCTTAAGTATGTTGATAAGTATACCCAACTAGGATATGGAACAAAGTAGAGAAGGAAGCTAACCGCTTTCTCACTTGGGAATTAAAAAATGAACTTGGGATATTAGCTTATTCAATACATAGAGAGCAAATGTGTTCAATATTGGTGTTCCAATGTCTGTTATGCATAAATCTGAGCATAAATCATGATCTGGATTCCCAAATCTAAGCAGCCTCAGAAAGAGGCCCCTCCCACATTCTGCCCTCCCCCCTGCGACCCCTCAAAGCTATTTAGAACTTATTACTAGCTCACACAACTGTGGTGCCCACAATAAAGACCTACTGCTCAAATAACTGTCATGCCTCGCATTAAAGACCAACTAACTAGTGCTCACTGCTCAAAGAACGTGGAAGGTTGGGGTGGGTGGGTTGGAGAGGTGCCTGGGTATCATCAGCATCAGCACCTCATGGGGAAGGTAGGTATGAAGGAAGTCATCTACTGGCGGGTGGCAGACTCACCCCCCCCAGGAGAATCTTATTTGGAGTTTTTTCTTTCTCAAAATGAACTACGTACTGTGTGTTGAATCTTTACAATGTTTACGTGGAGAAAGAAACCACACGTGGGTTCGCCTATCGTCGTCGTCGTCGTAGAACACCTCCTCTTGTGTGCTTCTTTCTTGCAAAGCTCATGTATGGTTGCTGTTCAAAAGGACTTCTGCTACTCAATTTGGAACTGCAGCCATCTATGAGCATGGCAAGGAAACCAACCAACCCCTTCGTGGACAAGAACTGTAAGCCCTTTTTTCCGCAGAAAACCATCACATAATTTCCTGCAGGTGTTTTCTACAGGCTGGGAGGAATGCTCATGGCAGCTGCTGCATGGGTGCACTGGTTTAGGGTTTAGGGTTTAGAGCTAGATCTGTACAGAGTTCGAGCTCCAGAAGAAGAACATGTGTTGACCATGATCTATCGGGACACTGTTAAAGAAAGCTGCTACAGTTTGTCAATATTGTGGCTACAGATCCTCCGTGACTCGTGTCTCGAGATTTTCTAACGATCTGAGGTTTTCTATAATCCGTGCCAATGAGATGCTCGATCAACAAGAAACAGAGCTGTTAGAATTTTGTTTGGCGATCACTGTCCACCGATGGACATGGTGAGGTCTAGTGTAATCCCCTTTGGAGGGACCTGTACTGCTGCTGCACTCTCGCTCTGCTGCAATGACAGACAATCTGAAATCTCCTCGTTAGTTCCTGGCGGTAAGCTGAAGGATCTTGTTATCCAAGATGGTGGTGAGTAGCTCTTTGTACGGGAGCTGTATGGGGAAAGAGAGAGACTGGTAGTACTGTCAAGCTGCTGCTGATCGTGGTTGCTGCAGTCTCGCTCATCTGTAGACTGTACTCCCCCAGCTTGCTTGCGAGATGATGAGAACCAGCTTCCAGCTGGTGGTTGAAATGCCGAAGGTCGTATGGGTTGTGGAAGTTCTGGCCCGCTTGAAAACCGTGACTTCTTCTCTGCACCAGGTTCTGCTTCGTGTTCCATGCCTCTCTGCAAGCAATGGGCAGGGTCAAAAAGGTCTGGACTCGAAGAATCTAGTTGAAGAACAGAGACTGCACAAATCAGATGGGGTGCAGCTGCTTCCATAGACGTCAAAACGAGCATCATCATGAATGCAACCCACCTGAGATTGTGCAAAAGCCCGCTTTCGTTGGACATCCGACATGCCCCAGCCTGCACCCATGACAAGACCTCTGCCTCCTCCTGCAACTTCATCATGAGCCCCGCCGCGCGCCTGTTCTCCCTGCATGTTCGAAGATCCACAGCTGCTATCTAGCAACTGTCTGAAATGAAGAGGAGACGCCAATGATGACGCCGTACTCGCCGTCGCAAGAGCGCCAACAGATTGACCAAGATTCGCAATTTTCAACCCGACTTGATCCATTCGTGGCAATTCATCTTGAGATCCCCATCTCTCACAGTCTGTGTGCATCATCATCCGCTGCTTCTTCAACGAATCTCCTCCCTCTAGTGATGGGTAGTCCGGCGCCAGGTGCTGCTGGTGGATGCCGTCCTGATGTGCCACAGAGTACAACCGTTCTACACCTGCCCACATGCAGGATTCGTTGATCCGCGACCCATTAATGACGATCTGCATCAAGCAACAACTATTCTAGACGTACCTTGCATGCAAACACAAGACCTTGAGAATCTCGAACGTTGGCAGCAGTTTCTGATGTTGGAAATCGGTGGACTAAGAAAATTGAAACTGATGACATATCAATTGCGAGAAGATGTTCAACAAAATCTACTGTAGAAGTTTACAACAAAGATCCTTTGTCCAAGAAAGTCAACAGGTCATTGGATTGGCAATAGATGAGGAGCTAGGCAAGGTCTGGGTTGAATCCCAGATCTTCTTCGAAGCACTTCCAGGATACAATCCTGAAAGCACCAAAGGGTACAATCGCTGCAGCAATCGAATGTGTTTATAGTATACATTTCTGAAGGTGAGGTTACATGTGTATTTCATTACCTGCGTCGTTGGCCTGATGGCGCTGTTGTCTCTGATTCCATCGCTCGGCAAGCAGTGCTGGCGATGGTCTTCGAGACCACTCATCTAGCTCCGTCCGGAGATCCATTGAATGACCAGGTAACGTGATTCCAGTAAGCGACTTGAGATCCCCCCTTGACCAATCCACCGCCACTGGAGCAGCATTTCTTCCACCTTCGCCGTGCAGAGCTTGCCAGCCAAGAAGTCCGGTTGCGGTCTTCTGGACCCCCGTACTCCCCAGCGCGGCAGCTGCTGGCCGCGGTACCCATTCTTCATGCACATTCTGCCTGCACAAACAGCAGAAGCAGTCGGTAGCTGAGACGAACGCCCACAATTCTTGACGAAATCCTCTCTTTCCTGAGCAACTGGATCGCTGAAGATTCTATAAGATCCGTGAGCAGAACTTCACAAATGTCCCTGGGTCTCATTTGATTCTGGTGGCACAATATGAAACTAACCGAGCACCAATCAAATCTGTATGATTCCTCGTGCATCTTGCACAGTGAAAACCCTAGCTGGGTGATTCATGCATTGCTCAAATGATAATCTGCAAGAATTTCTTTTGCATGTTCATGATTACCTCAAGGACGTTGTCAAGTGGTGGTCGAGCTCCAGATCAGATTGCTGCTGCATGACCCCAGCAGGAGGACGGCGCAGAAAGTTGTGGATGATACGCTGCTGCTGCCCACCACTAAAATCTGTGTCAGGCTGCAGTGAAAAAGCCGCAAGGCTGTTTGTAGAACCAGCGCCATACTCAGCAGCTGCAGCTGCGTGCATGATCCCATGATGAGGGAAACGTCTGGCAGCGTTCATGAGTTGCAGCTCATGGGTTGCGTCAGAAGTATCTTGAAATTCCAATCCTTGATCGTCATCATCATCCTCATGTCCAGCCAACGTCCCGCGACCTGTTATCACAAGTTTGTGAAGAAACAATTTTCCATCCTGGCATTAAGATCAAGCAGATCATGCAAAGTCTCTACTGTGAACCACGGGCGTTCTGGCAGCTTCATGTGCCTTCAGGCCCCCTAGTAGGAAAGATTCAGAAACTGATCATGCAGCAGACGAGCACAGCTCTTGAACAACGAGTATATAATGCCTGCAGGCAGCTTGCCTTTTGGATTAAACGCAAGTTCAGACTTGAACTACATTCTGAAGGGCATACCACTATGTCCGTTTTCGTCGTTCTTCATACTCCTATACATCTGCAGCCACCAACGTCACACCAAGGCCACATTCGGCAACATCAGAGCTTCAGATCTTCCGACCCCAATTACAGTGCATGTATCACCATGTTGCAATGCATCCTTGAACCCATTCAAAACCGCATTCAGGAAGCAATCATGTTCAGCAAATCAAGTTCAGTACTGTAAGATCCAACCCTATTCTTTGATTCTACACTGTAATTCGGAACAACTTGCGATGCTCAAGGTTTGAAAGACTTTTCTCTATTTACTTGAAGTCTTGATGCAAGCTTCAACATTGAGCTGCTTAGTTGACCATTACAAATAGACTCAATGTAAGAAAGACAAGCTCATGTTGCACATTCCTTTTATACAATTGAGGACTCGAGACCTTTGTCACGGGATAGAACGCGATGCAGCCGTATGAATTCTACATGAGGAGGTCTCAGGGAACTTTGACTGGCAGATCAGAATGTGGAACAAGATGCTAGCTGCACAACCATGTGCTGCATGCATGCATGGCCCGTTGATCTGATGTTGCAGGGATGAGCAGTGGGCACAGGACAGATGAAAATCACCTGGAGGTGACTCTTGACGTGAGCGATGGTGAGACCTCTCACTTCCATGAGCTGTAGCACCAACTTTGGTGTAGCTCCTGCAACACCCAACAAAATTCCACAATGCTCATGTCAGCGGTTAGCCCAGCTCTACACAAATTCTTCCAGATCATCCCCAATGCAGCAGAACTTCTAGGTGCGTACCTGTGTACGTTCATGATTCCCTCAGGCTGCCAGTGCTGTCCGGAGCACAACACTTTCAGAGATTCTCTCGAGACTTTCTTTACAAAGAGAAAGCGGCTTAATCAATTTAGTAGCAATGACACAGAGCCTTCTTTCTAATGCATGCACAAGATCTCTGTGCAAGTACACACGGATCAGATTCATAAGGAAGCAGTTCAAGCTTTAGTCTAGATGCTCACTTTCTTGACCACCAAGGCGCTCGACTGCATGAACAAAGCAATGGTGCAAATCAGCTGTCCAGCGCAAGCGAGGCATCTTGGAGCGCAAGTACTGCCGCACGGTTCCTCCGGGCCTAGTGCTACCTCCTCCTGCAGAACTAGTGTAAGAGCCGCCTTGGAGGAAGCCTCCGCGATTACCACTGGCCGGGGAGCTGCTGCTTCCACCACCTGTGGCGGTGTTGTGGCTCTCTGATGACTGCTCAACTACGTACTGATCATCATGATCCCCACAGCTCACGGACTTATGCGGTCTCTTGTTGAGGAGGTGGTTTGATCCGTGGCCCCACTTCTCCTGCGGCTCGCTGCTATTACTGTGCTCTTCTTTTGGCTGCATTCTGATGGCAGACCCAGCACCCGTAGCTAGCAGAAGTAAGCGCTGCTTGTGTCAGCTTCGACGATGAGTGCCAGGGAGACATCCGACACTTGAATCACGGCCCACCCAGATCCCCAAGAGTGACATTGTCACTGTTTTTCTCACCCTCACGGCCCTAGTCCTCGCCCCCTCAGATTAGCAGTCTGAAGCTGCACAACACCTTTGCAGCACCCAACTAGCCGAACTGTGGATACAAAAGGAGCAGCTTGTGAAGAGACAAAATGTATGAAGCTCCTCAAGCTCCTCAAGAGACATGTATGAAGAAGATGTCCGGCTGCAGACAGGTTCTTTGTTTGCTGTTCAGTCCGCCTCGACACACCGACGTTTGTACATCAGAAAAGCTTCGACATCAAATTTCTGCCGTTCTAAATTTAGATCCACTCTGCAGTCTCAGGGAAGAAAAACGAAGGCACTGATCTCCCGGGCCAGATGAAGTGTTCAACACGACAAATGGGTTATAAAGTTGAGCGAGCGAGCATCAACTAGTTCTTGAAGAAAGTCTGGCAGCTGTGACCCGTGCAAATCTTTCAACCCCCGGCGATGGTATAGAACCTGTCTCAAGACAACTTCTAAGGCAGTTCTGAAGATCACCAAATCATCGACTCATGATGAAGTTGTAGCAAGTCTGGCATCTGCAGACGTTGGAAGTCCGTCGAGAGTTTCTCCGTCGGAATTGCTATAAGCCCTAGGAGATCATCCTTTTGTCGGCGCACATGTGTAGCATTCCGTCAAACGAGATCAGAGGTTGGAACCGTTGGAGAGAGAATATTGTTCCGGCGAGGTTTGCAGGCCGAGTACTTTCGCCGAGTCTGTTTCTCGGTTTCAGGTACAAGAAAACAAGTCTCGCGCTGCAGACAACTTTAGGAAACGACGCTTGTGCTAGCAGACTCAGACATTCTCGCAGAGCAAAGCATGAGGGTTATCGTGTAAGTACTGAAGAAGCCCTTGCTTGAAGGAAGGAGGAAGCAGCAGCTGGTTCCGGCGGCGTGAACAGCAAGTAATCCCACCAATTTCAACACCCTGCGAGCAAAACCCGCCTCACCTCAAGGAGAAAAGTCTGCTAGCACAGCTCCCAAGCTGTTGTGAAACGACTCGTATAAGCAGCCATAGGAATTACTTGAAATATGCGCGCGTGAAGAGAGAGAGCACTGCTGCATCTGTTTGTTTCGAGCTGCAAGATGAAGCCTTCAAAGAGTACTGATCATCGCATAGAAATCACATCCACAAGTATGCACTACGTCGGAATCGGTCTTCTCGCAGACACACATGCGCGTCTCAACAAACCAAACAAATTCCCAAGACTTGGTCGAGTCCGCGACTAGAGAGTGTCTGCACGAGAGACAAAGACTGACCAGAGGTTCTCACTTCACTAACTACTCAAACTGCATCCCTAACTATGGTATTTCAACACAGCACGCTTCTCGATGCAGGCAACTAGGTTCAGAGATCGAGGCAAAAAGCTCCCGCGGGCATTTGGCTACTTCACAGTGGAAGAAGCAAAAGAAAACAAAAACACCAAAGGAAAAAGAACTAGTGATCCCGGCGGCGTTTGCAACTGTCTTTACGATTCCGGCAAGATCTGGAAAAGCTCATGAACCAGCCAGACGGTTAGCCAGCGGACTAACTGGCAAGCTGTTCCTCGCGAGCGAGAAAAAAAAAAGCTAAATGGGTCAGAAACCCTCCACTTCACTCAATCACGCACTCCTTTCCCGCACGACAAAAGAACATGCTGCAAACAGCCCAGGGGGTGTACACACATACTCACTAGTCACGAACCCCTGTCGAGTAAGTACTACAGCATCCCATGAGCTACAGGAACACCATGGAATGATTCTAGAAACAAGCGGATCTAAAGCGTGTGAGAGAAGAAACCTAGGAAGGAGGGACAAAAGAGGGCATAAAAGCCTGGCAGCAAGCAAGCTAAGAAGGCAGGGGCTGAACAAGGAAGCAAGCAAGTAAAGCACGCACACTCCACTTGAAACAGGATTCCGGCAAGTGTTTTATTGCAGAGAGACAAGGGGCACGAAGCAGCAGCAAAGACGAGGAAGAAGAAGAAGATGATGAGCGTTCACGACGAAGAAGAAGAAGAAGGAAGGGCAGGCAGGTCATCAATGAATGCGTGCGCTGCTGCTGCTGCGACGCAACAAAACCAGCACCCAAGAAACAGGGAAAAAAGAAAAAGGCGAAAAAAAGGAACCCGTAGTTTGACTTTCCTTTCACTTTTCACCATTCTCCTGCAGCCAGGGTTTTTTATTTTCCAATTTTCTCACATCTGTGGCCTGGCGATCATCCATAACAGGACTAATAGCCAAATTTGGTTATTTTAGCGACATGCTAGAACTTATGGTCTAAATCTGGTGATTTCAAAAAAAAAAAACTTTGAATTATGGCTACTTTGGGACATTTTTTCCTTCAAAAAATTCTCTTTGTATGAGTTGCACCCCCCCCCCCCCCCCCCCCC
>Ga0209611_10009182_pt1 | contig 15075 bp, 2 predicted proteins | sample S1TSphgellanicum_3_FD_187693 | JGI IMG/M metagenome (GOLD analysis project Ga0209611, IMG submission 187693) | Host-associated microbial communities from peat moss isolated from Minnesota, USA - S1T2_Fc - Sphagnum magellanicum MG (SPAdes) (version 2) | ecosystem: Host-associated > Plants > Peat... | reverse complement strand
GGGGGGGGGGGGGGGGGGGGGGGGGGAGGCGGTTGGGTGAGATACCACTTGTGTTCAAGGTTATTTATTTTACTACCAATTTATGAATGAGATTACTATTTTTATCTACTATATTTATTGATAAATATGATAAAATATGATAATTGATAAATATCTAATATTATTTATAAATGGAGAAGGGTGAATTCTTAGTTTTAAGAACATAAGGTGCCAAGGTAAAAATATTTTTCCAAGCATGTGACATGTGGCGTTCACATGTTGATCTCTTATTTCAAATTTTTCGCACCAAGTTTACAACTATGTGTTAGAATTATATATTTTTTTACTACATGACTGAAAGCACTAGGGTGTGTAATTTAGAATTATTTATAGTCCCTTTTGACAGTCCAATTTCAGTGTATTTGAATATTGAACTAAAATCTGAATATTCAGATATAATTGCAATTGGAATATTTTTCTGTTTTCAATTTCGAGTCATGATGTTAATATAAAGCATTTAGAAAATATCCTAAGAAATAGTTTAAGAAAGTAATCGTTTTTAATCCTTAAACTGACTTTTAAAATAAGTGAATTTTTTGGGATTTTGAAAAGCTCATAACAAAATAAATTAGATTCATAATATATTCATTCAATGCATCTTTATCTTTTAAAACATTAATCGTGCAATATTCCAAATTTTCAAATACATTGCAAGATAAAAGTCCATATTCAAGTTTTTTGTAGGGTGTTACAAAAATTTTCAATCAAATTTGAAAGTCCATTGTTTGATGAGTATTTGGGATTTTGATTTTATTTATTTATTGCATTTTTGAAACGTTAGTTCTATTAGCACTATATATGTGAGTGCCTTTTTGATATTTCAAAGCAAGGATTCACATTTTGTTTTCAAGTATCAAATAAATGAATAAAAAATTGTAAACGTGATACCCAAAAAAGGATTGTGTAGTGTGCTTTCATGTATATTATGTATACGCATTCTTTATCACATAAAAATGAATAATTTTTATTCAAAACACATCCTTTTGAAATTCATAATTTTTAGGGCTAAAGTCACAATTGAATTAGAGACATTCAAATGTATTGAAAAAATGAATTTCACCAATTTAAATTCCTTTTTTTCTTTTAATAATCAATATTAGGATCTTCTCCAATTTTGAAAAAGAATGGTACACCTTTGATAAGGGAAAAAAAATGTTGGAAGAAAAAGGACTATCCACCTCAAAGTTTCAAATGTTTTATCACTTTTGAAACATTATCAATTTGCATAAAATTTTGAGAATTGAAACTTTGCAAGTAATAGAGCCTTTCCAAAAAAAAAAATTTGACAATTGAAATTACCATGTTCCCCCTTGTGATTTTTCAAGAATTTAGAACTACAATTTTAAGTACTATTCCCCCCCTTACCTATGGCTCCTAACATTCTTCATAAATGTTTACAAAAATAAAATCTACATAATTCATGAATGTATGTATGGTATTGAAGAAGATTAAAAACTACCATTGGTTCCATTGTTGAACAATAAACCTTGTAAAAACTATGGCTCTTTAAAGATTTCCCCAAATTAAAGTATATCAAACTAATCTTCATGACTAGGATGTCCATAACATGTTTTATTACATATTCTAAAGATGAGAACATGTGAAAAATAATCACAAGGCAAAATCATGATATTGTGTTATTTCAACATCCTCTTTGTTCCCTATAATTTCACAAACCCCTAGCACCCATTAAAATATTCAAAAAGAAAGACAAAGAAATTGGTACGTGTGGAACATATGTACATGTATGATGTGATATGTGATATGTAGGTATAAAAACAATGTCAACATTGCAATTAGGGGCATATTATAACATTGTTTTTACACCTTAAATTGATGGGCACACCAATGGCATGAAGGGTGAAAACACACTAAGGTGTTTCAATTTTGGTGGATTAGAGTCCTTTTCAAGTCCTTTTCTATTGTAATTGAAAACTAGTTTGAAATATGAATATTTAGATGATATTGAAAGTAACATTTTTTTCCATTTCCAATTTCAAGTCATGATGTTATAAGACATATAAGAACATCATTTTTTAAAATAATTATTTTTAAATGCTTTAAAAGGCCTTTGAAATAATAAAAAAATTTGAAAATTTGAAAAGTTCATAATATAATAAATTAAAATCACATTCCATTCATTCAATGGATATTTAATTTCTAAACATAATTGATTCAATATCCCAATTTTTCAAACACATTATACAAACACATTGTAAAATAAAGGTCCATATCCATGAGTTTTGCAAGGTGTGGCATGAAAATTTGTCATTAAAATTCAAAAGTTCATTCATATTCATTAAATATTTGGAATTTTCATGTTTTTTTTTTTTGCATGTTTAAAATGCCAACTTTATTAACATTACATATGTGATTCCCTTTCTTGATATTTCAATGAAAATATTAATGTTTTATATTTAAATCTCAAAGAGATACATGAAAAAACTACAAGTGTGACACCTAAAAAGGGATTGGATAATGTGCAAATGCCTTAAACATGAGAATCCAATAATGTTGTTGGAATATGTTTTAGTTAAACAATAAGATGACATCAATCATTTAGATGTGGTTGAATTTTGCTACAATTTTTTCGAACATTTTGTGATAATTGTGGCATTGTCCCATATCGTTACCTATTGACATCCCACTAAATATTCCAAGTTGAATTGGCAATTATTTTATTTTGATCTAAGTTCTTTGATGACATGGTTGACCAAGTTTGATGGTGACACAATTCATTAAAGATGGAAAATGTTTTTACAAGGTAGGGGTGAATGTAAGGTATGGTGGATGAAAAAGAGGCAAGAAAAATACATCTTCAAAAGTCCATTTGGAAGTATTTCCATGTTTGTATTTCTTTCAAGTTGTGGGATGACTACTTGTAATTGGGTGACAAAAATCCATTGATTTTAAACAATATTTTTCATCTATCTTCAAACCACCCTTGATATTACTATTTTGGACATGTATTGGGGAGCCACTCATATATTTTAAGAAGCATCTAAGATAAAAAGGTCTTTTAAAAACATGTTGTGCAATAATGAAATAATTTAAGTATATTTTAGGTATATTTTAAAATATTTTAAATATAATCTGAATATATTCTCATAATGAATTATAGGCACCCTATTTATCTTTAAATAAATTATAAATTACTATTTTTTCAATAAGTTGCACCTTATATTTTTTGGTACATTGTTTGGAATAAAATGAAGTGACTGCCCTTAGGGAACATGTGTGCACAAATCTAGCATCAAATACATTTTTTTTTAAATCATAAGAATTTTGTAAAAAAAACCTTGCTTTGTACTCACCTATAATGAATCACAAACTTCAATGCAAGAGGGTATATATAAAAATCAAACCAACAAGTCATGTTGTGAAGGGGATAAAAAAGCAAGGATTAGGGTTTGTTCAATCTTCAAAGACTATCCAACTTTTACAACATTTGATTCATAATTTGTATAAAGTCATCATGGTACATAAATCTAATGAATGTGTTTCAAATAGTCATATGTAAAATTTGCCAAAACATTTCAAGGTTCAACATCTAATATCATTTTCTTATTGAAAAGGTTAAGCTTTCGATGAACAAATTATGATAAAAATAAGGACACATTGTGAGACCCCACCAAAGTTTGATAATATCTAGGATAATATGTGGTTGAAGTCATGCTTGATTTGAAGAACTATATGAATATGATGGGAGTATTTAATTAAATGAAAATTTATGAAGTAATTGAAACATCATGGACAAAAGTTAATTTAATATGAACCAACTCAAGTATTATATGTTAGGTTGCATGTTTTAAGACAAATTTTTTGAAATTTTCATCTTCTACAATGTGAGTTCATGTTACAAGTGTTCATAGAAATGACATTTAAATTACATTTGACATGCTCAAATGAAAACTTGTACTTTAACACATTTTAGGTCTTTTTGTTAATGTGTGGATTTTCATTTTGAAAACTAGAGGGTTCTTGAATTAACTTGAAACAAGGTTTGGCTATAAGGAATTGACTTGAAATCACTATGATGAAAAAGGAAATGCAATAGGACTTGGGTGGCATGAGGGTTAATGAATCCAAATGGAAAAAAACATGAATATAGTAAAATATTAATATATAAAGTAGTCTATGATGAGTATAATCATATGTTGACCACATGAATGTAAAAAAGTACATTGAATTTATAGTACAAGTTGAATAAAAAATTGAAAAACTTTATAACAACAATTTAACATGTTTGAAGTACATTATCTAATAAACATGATATTTTTAAATGTTTGATGTAATGTGGACATTGAATTTTTGCTTGAACAATTCATAATGGTTGATGTTCCAAAAACATTTATACCAACAATGATGATAATATAGGCATCAAAAAGTGTCTTATTTTCCATCTTGATCAACACAAAAATACTTTTCAAGTTTCAAGTTTCAAAAAAAATTCATTTGGGCATAATCTTTACATTGATTCATGCATGTTGATATTAGCTATAATTGATCAATCATTGTACATGATGTCAATGACTCTAGTTCATATTATCTTTAACAAACTTAACATTACAAGACTTATTCATGCTAACAACTCCCTTTTAAGCTTTCCATAAAAGGTGCAAATTCTTTAAGGTGTACCAAAATGTTGTCACAATGTCACCCTTTATTGTATTTTTTACCTAGTCCTTTTTTACCATGTAAAGACACATTTATGGATGATTATGATGGAATTTAGAATTATAATTGTTTAAAATATAATCCTTTTGAAAGTTTTGACATCTTTTGATTCATTATTTTTTATGGGGATCAAAATATAAGGGAAAAAAGGACTACAATAAGGACTAGGCCCTTTTCATCATGTGTGGTACACCTTAAAGAGCTTTCACCCAAATTCATTAAGTTTAAAAAAAAAATTTCATTCTTTTTTCTTTTTAGAAAGTTTCCAACTTCTTTTATTTAACCTTTTTAAGTCACCTAACAATGGTCTTGATGATAACTTCATAGTTTTCTTAAGGCTTCATCTTTCTAACATGACATCAAATGTTTTTGCCAACGTAACATTTCAGTTTAGTCCTTTGACAACTTATCAACCTTCATTTGTAAATTTGATCAAATACACTTGGGCTTTCCCCAAGTTTCATCAAGGGGTGCCAACAAAATAAATTATAAAATTTGATTACTTTGGTGACCCTAAAAAGAATAGGGTGAATGCATGTAAAAGAACAACAAATTTCATTATAATATTGTTCTACATTCAATGTTTTCAATTCAACGATCAAAGATAACTTGATAATTCTTCATGAATTGCATTAATTTTCAAATTCAACATTTTTAGTGGGTTTTCAATACACTTTTAAAATGTTAATAATAGTTGACTTTTTATTTTGCAAGTGTACTATTATATACAATTTAATCTTTATATCCTAATTAATAGATGTCTATTTCATTAAGGTTTCTAACAAAAAAAAAATTGAACACCCTAATGATTAGCTCATTTCAAATGTACTTATTACTTACTTTGACTATAATAAATTTTCTCAAAATTTGTATTCAATTTATCATAAATTCAATGGAGCACCCAATGGTTGCATAATGGAACTTCAATGTAGTTTCTTATATGTTTATGTAAAATATTGTTTCATTTTATATCTCAATTTTGAATATTAATCAACTTTTTTTTTTGTACTACCATGTTTGTGGCCAAATAATAAATTTTCATCATCTAATTAGGTTTACTTGAATTTGAACCAATGTTAGTAAGTTCATGCTATTAGGTAGTTGATTTAAATCTATGTTCTCAATTAAATTATGGGGTATCTAAACCAAAAGTTCAAAATTTTGTTAAAATAAAAGTTAGATTGTGCAACTAACCATTTGTTGATACTAAAGCCCAAACCTAGATTTGGTTGCTACCTTTCTTTAAACATGTTTAAATTCTTTCACAAAGGTCAAGTAATCAAGCTTAAATTTTTTTTTGTGATGGAATTTTGCCAAATATTATTAGTGAGTTAGGGTGGGTCCATGTTAAAATGAGTCATGGAATGTGTATTGATCACTTAATTTTATATGTATTTAAATGGTTTGTCAAGCACATGTTGAAAAACTTTGGTGCATTTATGCAAAAAACAATTTAATATATTGTGGGAACATTTGGACAAGTTTGAAATGAATATAATGAGTATAAAGCATGGAAAATCAATTTAAAAATATTGTAACCAATGTTTTCATTGCTTAATGAACTCCTTAATGAGCTTAAAATGATTTGAAAATGACATATTTGTGGGACATCTCTTTACTGCATTTTTACATAATAATGTAATGCAACATCTTTTGTGGTCATAAGATTTTTATGTTTTGATGTGTAAATCACAATTTTAAAAATATTACCTTTGAATAACTAATCCAATGTTGCCATGTTAGTTTGACTAGTTAACCCACTATTGATGAGCATTACACAAAGGAATTGATAATTGCTATTTTTTAACATGGATTCACCCATTAGCCCTTTTGCTCTTGTTAAGAAAAATCCTCAACATTTGATGCAACCTTAACTTGGTGTGTGATTGACTCCCAAGATGGGCAACAAAGTGTTCATCTAAAATGAAAGGAAATATGTCATTTACAATAAATAGTAACGAAGGGTTTTAGAAGTGGTCTTAGAAGGCTCAATTAGTAGAAACTTGTAGAAGGCTTAATTGATATAACTTTTTTGATTGTTTAATTGGGGGGTAGTCACATTATTACAGGCCAATTCAAGTGTAATTAATTTAAATTTTTCTTTTTACATGTTTCATAAAATAAATTAATGCTGAAAATGTGTGTTGTATTTGTATGACACCCTTTTTAATATTTCAATTTAGCATCTATTAAATAAGTTGAAATTAATCCAATGAATATAAAGTATCTTTCACCATGTTTTAAAGCTTGTAACTAGTGTTTTTTAGCATTGTGTTGTAGTGTAAAAGCATTGGACCTAAACATTGTTGTTCAATTTTTTTTGACCAATCTTGTGTTACAATGTCAACTAGTTGGGACTAATCACAATGATTTAGGAGGATGCCATTAACTCCTGTTACCCTGCCTTTACCCATTGACGAAGTTTTTTAGAAATTTTAATTGGCAAGATTTTTTTAAAAGGTTCCATGGGATAACATAAGTAAAAGTTCAAAAGGCATCACCTCCTAATCTCACCAATAAAAGTTATGGTGTATGTATTTTGTTTTTATTTCAAGTCTAACTTTGTATCATGCCTTGTTCCATCAAATGAAAATTTCTAATTATTTTTCATTGTTGAATCTTTTGTTTTGTCAATTCCATACTTAATCATTTTATTGTTTTTAATAAGAAGTTGAAGGATTCTGAAAATTAAATCAAATCAAACAAAGGATCAAGACATGGAATGTTTAGACACCATCCCACTTCATGTGAGAATGTGTGAAAAATTAAATGGGAAGCACTCCCAAGGTTCCCAAGTGGAAGTTTCAAGGTGTTTCAAATATTTGGATCAAATTTTGGTGGGTCAAACCTTGTCCAACTTGGGCCTTTTTATAGACCTTTGGAATGGCCTTTTAAAAATATATATTATGATTAAATGGGTCACAGTTTGAAAACAAATTGTAGCATAAACTATGGCCATTTGAAGCTTGCCAAAAATCAAATTATCAAAGTGATTCCCACTTAAATGTCATTTTGAAATGTCAAACCAACTCCATTTGAAGATTTAGACATACAGTTAGAATTATTTTTTTCAAGGATTTACACAAGGTTTGATCTTTGAATTTGGAGGTTGACATTTGAGGAAGTCACGAACTCCTAAAGTTTTAGGAATCATACCTTGGTAGAATAGGGAATTTCAATTTCAAAATTCAAACAATTTTTCCATTTCAATATGACCCCAATTATATAATGTTGACTTGTTGTTTTTATTTATATAACAACATTCATATTATATCATGAGAACATGTGAATGTATTTCAAATAAATTTAATGAATAAAAAACCCATATTTGCATTTTTAAAATATTATAATTCGTGCTTTTGAATAGAAAATCACTTATAAAATAATTTTAAAAATTGAAAATTACATATTTTTGATAATGTCTTTTAAAAATTTGCAATAATTTTTTTTGAATATTTCAAATTAAACAATTGCCTAAGGGGACACCATTGTCTCCTATTAACATGGTTGCACCTTTTCAAATTTAAGTTATGGTGATTGTTGTGAATTCATGTTAGCCTAAGACTTGTTTGTGCATCATTTTGGTGTTTAATTATTTCCTTTTTTGTTTCAATATTTATGGATTTTGAAGTTCGTTTTGCAAATAATTAGCTTAAGGATTATTTTCATTTTTGCCACAATTTTGCTTTTAATTGGATAAACAAAGGGTTTCCATTTCTTTTAGATGCCATTGCATTATTGGAAGCCATGATGTAACACCTTTTTTATAAAAAATTTAAGAAAAACTCAGTCAAGTTCTATTTTTAAAGTAAGTTCTTTGTTTTAATTAACAATACATAATTATTAATACAAAAGATATTAGTTGGACTTGAAGATAATAAATTATAAATATTTTATAATTGGGTCATGGGTGCAATATTATAGATGGAATCAAACCCAATCTAAAATTAAACCAAACTTCAAATTTCTTAGGAAATTTCCATAATTGAAAATTATATAAATCCAAAAAACCATTCTCAAAAACTATAGTGGAGGTTTTTTCAAACTAAAACAATGAATAATTGAAACTAAAGCCTCCTTTCAAAATCAAAAATTGGATAACATTACAAGTTTGGACATTCCTTTGAATACTCATTATTTTCAAACATTTATAACATTGCACTATTAATGTAATGTTATCCAATTATGTTATTCATCATTTTAAAATTCTTTCCTTTCCCAATGTTACATTGGGCTAATATGAATTCATTACCGATACTTTTTACAACCAATTCTAGATTAATGCAATTGAAGGATCTTCTTAACATTCCACCTCTATGAATTGCATTACATATGATTGGGACAAAAACTATTATGGATTGTAAAATGTGTATGCTCATAGAGTTTAAGCATAAATGTAACCAAAACTAGGATAAGAACTTTCAATTGGGGAGATGATAACATTATAAGATATAGCCATTTTGTTACAAAATTAGTAACATAAAGACAAACCAACACAACGTGTTTTGTGTTGTTACATGATAGTCAAAATGAACTTATGGTCCATGGAACATGATTTTATTTTATTTTTCAATTTTGTGAAGCACCTAATTTATGTTGGTTAGAGTCAATGAGACATATTACATGATATGACTATTTGAATCATTTTGGATATGAAAAATTTGGCTAAACAAAATCTTATGTGCTTGTGTAATTGATTAGATCATGATTAGCTTAGGAGAAAGTTTTTGGTAACTTCAAAGCTTGTATTTTGAGGCACTTAAGCTATTCAATCAAGTACAATGCTATATTTTGGCAATCAATGTTCACCTTAAATAGCAATGAACACACATGGAAAATTTCACAAAAGATGAATAAAAATCAACATGCACAATGAACATGCCAAAAATTAAAATTTTGAAATCTTTTGAAAACAATCTTGGGAAACTAATCCTATGAAATGCCTTTGCCATCAAATTAGTGGCACCACTTCTTCCAAGTTCCAAATTCTACAAACTCTCCTAACACTCAAGTCCCTTGACTACAAAGGTACAAAAATTAATAGTGATGGTGACACATTGATGTGAAGGAAATTAAGGGAGTGAAAATGTATGAACATGTGATGTGAGGAGTTTTGGTGATGGTGGCCATAATAGCAAAAATAATGTTGTTACTTTCTTGGACATTGCCTTAAAATTTGGCGAAAGAAATAAATAATTAAAAGAAAAACTTACAAGTAACAAGGTTGAATCCTAGGTAGCCTTTTGGCAATTTTTAACCACAAAAAAATGTTGAACATTATCTATTAGAAAAAAAGGTCTTACAATTCATGGTTTTTCAAAAGGTCCAAGTTGATTAAGTCCTTTTTTACGAATGAACATGTAAATTTTGATGTGAAGCCCAAGGCTTGAATGATGTGTAATTTTTGGCAAGTAAACTTGATTAAGGTGACCTATCTGACTATTTGTCAAATTGAACATTTAGTCAAGTTGACCAAATAATGTTAATTTTGGTCAAAATGGTGAATGGCTTTTATTTAATTGGGACATTTAGTTAATTGGACAAAGTAAAATGACATCTTTAGTCAATATGGAAAATGATTTTCTAATCAAATGGGATAACCTATACTACTCAATATGCAAAAATAGTTACAAATTAGGTTAAGCAATAGCCTAGGCTTCTTACATACCAACTTTCTTATTTGCTTACCTACCTCCTATTCCCACCTACCATCCTACAAACCTACCTACCTACCTATTTCCTAGACTTACCTACCTACCTACTCAACTCTTATGACCTATTTATTTGTTTATCTACCTACCAATTTACTTACCTACCTAAATACCTACTTCCTACTTCCCACATACCATTCTACATATCTATTTACCTACCCATCTACTTACCTACCTACCTACCCCTTTTACCTACCAACCATCATGCAACCTACCTATTAATTACTAAGTTTTTTTACTTGCCTACATAATTAATGACGTTAAATAAACAAGTGAATGAAAAACTTGACAATTTTTGTTAACTTTGGAAAGTGTAGTTCATTGACAAGGACTTGGATTATCATTGGGAGGTGAAGGGTTCAATTCCTAATAATTGCAACCTATGTATATGCTTTAAAAGTTAGTATAAATAGGCTAGGTTAGGAAGGTTAAGTAGGTTAGGGTACTACCTACCTACTTGCCTTTTTATGACCTACTTAAACCTATATATTATGTACCTACCTACGTAAAGATATTTTTTTGGTAGTAATCCAAAAAAAAAGGTAGAAGTTTGACTAGTCAAATGGTCCACAATTCACATGTAAAAATGACTAGAGTCAAATAGTTCAACATTTTACTAATAAAAAAGAATCCACCCAATCAAATTGACTTGTCCAAAGTGATATAATGGTCTTTTTTATGCTTATGCAATGGGGTCCTTTGTTGGCAGGTTCTCCAATAAAAAAAACCATGAATTTTAATCATGAAGACACTTTCATTTCTTTCTAAATGTCATAAAAAAAGGTACAAATACACACACACACACACACACACACACACATATATATATATAACATATTTTATATTCTATCAAAATATTCATTGAATATTCCATTTTTCATAACATGCCGAAAAATGAACCCATTTTATTTTATGTGTTTGATACTATATACAAATAGTGACCTCCCTAGGGAAAATGTAAGGAGTAATGGGCTATGTTGTACCACACAAATTGGCTTTAGACATAATAAAAATCTATTATGTCCATGCATTTATACATACATGGGGGGCAAAAACTTAAATGGAAGTTTTGATGGAAGTTTGATTGTTTAAAAATACATAAATTCTTCAATATAGACTTGAATATGGACCAAAAATGAACTAGTCAATCCCTTACAAATGAAAAGTGGATAAATGACATCCATGGATGAAACTCATTTTTAAAAAGCTCTATTATAATTCATTAACTTTTGGAGGATTTTACAAATTCATAGATAATTTCAAACAAATTTTTTTTGGTTGTGACTTCAAAGTTTGGAGAAAAAATTGGCCTTGTAATTTTGCATCTTCTGTGTGGCCAACATACCACCTCTTTGAAGGTCTTGTTATTTCATACTTTGACATCTTTATTCTTTTAATGTTTCATGATGTAAAGTGCATGTTTTTACAACAAACATTGAATTGAATTTTTTTGGGGATAATTGATTATATTTACGCAATCTAAAAAGAATGAACCCCTCAAACTGAATGGCAGGCCTCTCATCACACACAAATGTTGTTGGTAAATTTGTTCCAACCAACAACATTTGTGATGTGTTTAGAAGTCTCAAGTTCCAAAAGCAAAACCTAAATGAGATAAACATGGTTGGGGATGAGGACCTTTTAAGGTGTTAACTCATCCACCTATAATATCCTTATGGTAAGGGGCTCGTGTAAAAATGGAGCAAGAATTAGAATCACTTAAGACATACATATAACTTATGAAAACTTTACAACATGTAACAAAACTAAGTTCTATTTTTTTTAATGAGATGTGATGAACATGAAAACGTAGGTAGTTGTGAACAAGTTCTACTTAATATTCTCAATAAGCAATTTGCATGACCTGAATGAGTGATCATGCACAATTAGTCAAGTCATTTGTTGTGCCCCGACAAATCAATTGGTCAACAAGCAACATACCCATGATGTCCAATGTTTTAAGTACATAAAGGGTGGGTGAAGGGTAGGGGCGGGAGCTTGGTTCTTTCCCAAGGCACCAGAGTGACCAGTCACTCCTTACAAGGAACTAGTGGTAACCCGTGCCTGCAAGGCACGACATGGCACTGAAGCCGCGATGACCCTTGATGACGACCCCTGAAACCCTAAAGCTCAACAACATTCTGCCATTTCAGAAAGTCATGACTATGGGAAATTGGAAAAATATTAAAAAACCGCCGGTTCCATATTTTAGTTCATTGATTTTCTGAGAACCGTGAGAACGAATGGTAAAAACCACCCTTCTAATAACCCGTTAATGGTGGTTGGTTCCAGTGTTGGTTCCGGTTCTTTGAATTTTTTTCCCCATAATCAAAGAATCATCGGTTCCGATTTTTTCAAAAGAAGAACCAAAGGTTTTACGAAAGAACCGGTAAAAAAGCACACTGGTTCTTAGACTTTCTTTTTTTTTTCCTGAAAATTTGAGAACCGTGGTTATATAGCCACACCGATTGTTTGAAAATTTTAAAAAGTGGCCGCTAGGTGAATGGTGCATACCCAGTATGATAAACCCAAATGAGTGATCATGCACAAACAACTAGTCAAGTCATTTGTTGTGCCCCGACAAATCAATTGGTCAACAAGCAACATACCCGTGATGTCCAATGTTTTAAGTACATAAAGGGTGGGTGAAGGGTGGGGGCGGGAGCTTGGTTCTTTCCCAAGGCACCAGAGTGACAAGTCACTCCTTACAAGGAATCTCAGTCCCCTCCCCCTCTCCCCAATCTGATCTGCGGTTTCATGAAGTTCCCTTGTCCCCAGCAATACCCACAGATCTTCAAGGAAAGTCCAAGGTACACTGTGCAACGAGCATGCAGTGAATTAAAACATTCTAGACTGCTGCTAATCAACTATTTTTTAATACTGCCAACGAGATCTCCCGTGCAAAAAAAACACCACCACCCTACATAATTTTTGTTTACATCCGACCCACCAGACATGATCTTGCCCACACACGCATTCCAAAAAGACCTCATTCAATCTGTGTGAAGATATTTAGTCTAATATAATTTTAAATTTCAAATTGCACAGCAATTCAATATACACAATGAGTCACCATTTTGATGGTGTTCTGATCCCAATTTGAGGTAAAATCTCTCATCCAGTGTTTTCTTTTTAGGGCGAGTTTTTGCATCCTGGTGACAAAGAAAGAAAGAAAGAAAGTGGGAAATCCTAATGATACAAATGATTTCTTTTGGAAAAAATAGGCCCAAGTTGCCACATTATGAGGATTTATTTTTTTGTGGAAGTCACGGTATTTAGACAATAAGTTTCAACATGTCACCAGAATACCTATAGGAGGAATGATCCTAAATTTTCTACTTTCCTCTCTGACTATAGCTAAATTTGGCTAAGTTGTATCCGTGGGTGATTGATTGCCAACCCACCTACCTCAAAAATTCGGAAAAAAAAACACTTGCTCCCAACCATGCTTGCAATTTCCTGCAGCTATAATTTGCATAAATGAATTATGATCAGATTTTGATAATATTCATTACTGGATATTTAATTGTGGTCTATAACTTGTAAAATAAAAAATTGTGTTCAGACCTAACTGCAAAATATAGATATTGCAAGCCAGGTTGAGCTAGTGACAAAAAGAATGTCCTGCATTATAATGGGCCCAGGTCCTTGGAGACCAGCTTTATTCAAATTTATTTCAAATGGGTTGGTGGGAAAAAGTTGGTACTGATTGGTATGTCTTAACATTCAAGAGAATTGGATGATAGGCTAGAGCTAGATCTAGGTGTTGAAGAGTTCTTGTTCAGACCAAATTATTATAAAGTAGTAGGCTATATTGTAAATTTGTAATGTATGTTGAAACATGCAAGTCCCACATAAAGCATCAGGCAAACGTTTCAGGAACCAAACTACCCACGGCCCACCAAGTTATTAAATGTGTGTGTTTTAAAGAACAAAAGCTCAAGAAAAATGAAAGAAATGCCTTATTGATGAAATTGGATTTTTGGTCCACACATTCATGCATTCATGCATTCATTTGAGATGAGAAGGCAGTGTTTCTTTCACTGGTAAGTTTTTGCCAAAATTTGACCTAAACAAATATGATTTCCACCTATACAAAGGATTTTTTTCATGGAAAAAAAATGGGCCCAGATTTGCAGAAATTTGAAAACTCTTTTTCCCAATTGCCAGATTTTCATGATGAGTTGCAGCATGTAGCCAAGAATATAAAAGGATTTGGGTTTTTTCTACTTCGATATGTAATATGTAGCCAAATTTGGCTAAAGTATTTTCTGGATTATCATCACTTTGACTACATTGATAAAAAAAATCCTGAAAAGAAACCCTTGTCGTAAAACCCATGCCAAAGTTATTAAAGCCAATGTCTTTAAGGAAGAAAAAGGGGGAAAAAGAGAGAAAATGCTTTGTTGAAAATGGATAATTCAGTGAGGATATGAAATCATTCACTGACTCGTGCATTCTCTGCTTGACTGGTGAGAAGGTGGTGCACGTCAAAATGGTTGTGCCCTTGATTGATGATGAGTGTTATCATCATCATCATCAGGATTCAGTACAGTAGAGCAAAATTAGAAGGAGTAGTGGGGGGAGTGTGTTAATTACAACTGATAATTACATGGCTTCTATTAATGGAAAGGAAGAGAGGAGCGCC
>Ga0209611_10009180_pt1 | contig 15077 bp, 10 predicted proteins | sample S1TSphgellanicum_3_FD_187693 | JGI IMG/M metagenome (GOLD analysis project Ga0209611, IMG submission 187693) | Host-associated microbial communities from peat moss isolated from Minnesota, USA - S1T2_Fc - Sphagnum magellanicum MG (SPAdes) (version 2) | ecosystem: Host-associated > Plants > Peat... | reverse complement strand
TAACCAAGTTTAACCTAAATAACCTATTTTAACCAAGCTTAACCTAAATAACCTACTTTTTCCAAGTTTAACCTATAATAGCTTAATTTAGCAAAGTATAGTTTAATTTAGCCAAATGAAAAAAAAATTACAATTTTAAAAAAAAATTAAGAAAAAAATTACCGTTAAAAATGACATAGTTAGGCGGCCACTCAAATATTAAAAAATAAAAAATTCCCTTAGGAAAGACACAATTGGATGGCTGCCCATTTGTGTATTGAAGGTGTAATTGGGTTGCCATTTGATCATTAGGAAAAATAAAGTAAAATAATTCCCTAGCAACACAACTAGGTGACCACCTAATTGTTAAAAGAAAAAAAAAGGTTTTTTTTCCTTCAAGGACACAACCAAGTGGCCATTAGATTGTTAGAAGAAAAAAGATTTTTTCCCCCCTAAAGACACAACTAGGCGGGCATCCAATTGATGAAATAAATTAAAAAAAACCTTTTTTTCCCCCTAGGAACATAACCAAGTGGGTGCTTAATTGTTAAAGGAAAAAAACCTTTTTTTCCTTTAAAGACACAACTAAGTGCCCATTTGGTTAATAATAATAATAATAAATTTAAATATTATTTAATTATCTTAAATTAATTATTTTTAAAAAATTCATTATTTTAAAAATATAATTGACGCACTCCCAAATTCCTTGACAGACTCAACTAAGAATCCAAAGGTGAAAACATCGGAAAAAAGAAGGAATTGGCATACACTCCCTAATTCATAACACTTCAAGGGTAAGAGGGGTGTGCTAGAGCTCTGGGATGGAAATTAGGGCGAGTGACAAGTGGGTCAATTATTCACATGGACCTACATAAACGAAACAACAAGTTGGTTAGTGCATAATTGGAGCATTTTTGGTACACATACGAGCCACGTGCATACACGTACTCACAAAACTCACCACGACCTGGACTTGGGGGAAGCCACCACCTCCCCCTTTATAATATTTTTTGTGCATGGCCATGGGGGTTGCACCCAAATGTCATTTTTGTCTTTAGACTCCCAAGTTAAAAGTCCTGAAATTCTCGAAATTGAAATATCCACAACTTTAAAGGTTCATAACTTTTTATGCAAACCTTTGATTGAGGTGAGGTCTAAAGCAAAGTTGTAACCCTCGTTGAGAACTTTCCAACAGTATGTGGCATAATGCGATTCCCAACTTTTAGTGGTCGGGAATCAAATTGACACTTTGACTCCCAACCTTTCTTTTGGCTATAACTTGTGTTTTAAATGTTCAAATGGGACATGCGAACTCATTTTAGACATTTATGTTTCAAAATATTTCCAATGATATAAGAAACTTTTAAATCCCAATGAGTTTTGACCCCTGAAATTACTATCTAAAAATTCTAGAATCCATTAGGACTTTAACTCCCAAAGTGGGAGCCCACTTGAAAGTGTGTGGGTTCATTCCTTCACATTCTTGTACACTCCCGAAAACATGAAATGTGACTCCTAAGTTTCATTTTTAGCTCGCATTTTTGCAAGCCCTTGTTTTGGTCACGAGCCCAAGGTTAAGGTCGCAACAATAAATGATCTATAGATGAACATTTGACATGATCGAATTTTTTTTCTTCAATTTGAAAAAAATTCAAAATGTTTTAAAAGAAAATGGTAAGAAAGGAATTTACCTCTTTTAATGTAGGTCAAAAAGTGGATAATTTGTTGTGTAATTTGAAAAGACAAGCTCGAATAGGTTCATCAACAACTTTTGTGAGAATTGTGTATTGTTGTGTTTTCAAATATTGATCTCCTTTGGATATTATTTCTAGATTCATGATCAAGACCATAGCACATTAGCCTCCATTGTATGTTTCAAAAAATTGTTTATATTTTTTTATGAAATTATTACCAATAGTAAAAACATCTTGGTCAAATTCACTTTCTCCATCTGCTATAATAAAAAAATTTCACCTTTGTTATTCCTTTTTCCCTTTACATAAACATTGATGACATCAATAGTAGGAGAGCTTCATTTTTTAAGAGAATTTTTGAATTCTTTAATGGAAAAACATGGGAACCAATTCATGTTCAAAACATTGATTGGTGACACAATGGTCATCAATTCAATTGTGATGACCACATGCATGTTGCCTTTCTCAAATCCCTTTTTGGACTTTGATTCAATGCCAAAAATTTTAACAAATCACAATGCATATATGCATAGCTTGAATCTTCCATGCTTCTATTTGCAATTCCATCAAATGTGTCATACCTATTGAACACCTTTGTTTCAAATGCAACATTTTAAACTTTAAAATCCAAATCATCCATCACAATAACTAATCAAACTTCTTTTATTAAAACAATAACCATTATGTAAGAAAGAAAATAAAACTTATCAAAATGAATTTGACAACAAACAAACAAAGTAACAAACAAAAGGAACTTAACAAACACACATTTGAAAAAATTCAAGCTTGCAAAAAACATCAATACAAAATGAAAGTTTAAGTTAAGCAAAACGTTCATGCTAGTTAGAAAGAAGGATAACAAGCATACCATGTAATATTTAGTATGGGACAAAAAAACCCAACTAAAATGTTAAACTTAACCTAAATCTTTTACTGGTGTTCTTTAATTTTAACTAGTTTTGACTGCATGGTTGACTACAACTTAACAATAAAAAATCATATTCATGGTTCGGTGGCTAAGTTATGGTCTAATAATGAACAAGGTATCCTATGAATTTTAATTATGCCATTCATGGGTTCCTTGGAACCCCAATTGTTTGAACTCATATTTGAAATACAACATTTTAACCTTAAATTTTTCCCATTGTTTAAACCATTCTTTTCATTTTCACTTCAATATATATCTACTTGGTAAACATCAACTTTTTTCTCACTTGCATGAAAATTTTGGTCACACAAAAAGTTGAAATTGAATTGTTTCTCAATTTTTGGTTAAATATATTCAATGTTTGATTTCAAAAATTATGAAATTCTTTTTTTTGTGTTGAAATTTTGCCATGTGTGGAAAAATGACATTGATATTCTTGGAAAAATATCTTTGTTAAGTCACCATATTATGAGACAAGAAAAAAAAAAGGAAAAAGGGAATATCCCCCACCCAACCCTGCCCAGGAAATAATTCCTTGAAAAAAAAACCTCCTTACCCCTCCCAATACCACTTAATAAAACTCCTTAATTTTTCAAGTTCACTAAAACCCAACATCTAGAAAAACCCCTTGAATTTTTTTTTTAAAAAAATAATTAAAACCCTTATGCTCTCCTCACCCAACTTTTTAAAAAAAATTGACGCCTAAACTTTATCTATTTGGCCTACTTTTGATTCTTTGACCCCTATACCCAATTTCAAAAGGTGTTCCCACAATGTCTCTAAAAGAGAGAGCCAACAAAAGCACTTCAAACCAATACAACTGTTGTTGCAACTAAATTTTTATATGAATATACTTTGAGCTAACCACATGGTTGGCTAGGGAATTGGAGTGGACAAGCATTCCCATCCACTTGAAAGGAAGAGAGAAAATTTTTAATTTGGCTATTTTCAATTTTTGTTTATAATATTCTAATACCTTTATCATTTTAGCATAATTTTTTTATAAAAAAATTGTTAAATTTTGGAAATTCTATTTATTATTGGTGTCAAAATTTTAATAAAATCAACTCTCAAGTTTTTAATCATAAACCTTCCATGACAATGACTTAAAATTGAAATAGTCTAAAATCTAGACACACTATATTGTTCAATAACATTGACAAGGACCTATTTATTATTTTCGTTACCTATTGAAAATTTCAAAATTAAAAAAAACTAAAACTAAGTGTCAAAGTTAAGATTTCAAATTTGATTAATTATTCGACAATTTGTTGCCGAAATGACAAAGGTACTACGATACGATACTTGCAACTGAAGTATATTACATTTAAATAGTGATGACGATTATCAGTCCTTGGTAAGGTGACAACTACTGACATTTTTCAACCTGAAAAATGTGACCTAGACAAAGGATTTTTCATGCCAAAATTCACTCAAATTCGCCAGATTTTGAAGATTTAAAAAAAATTAAAAAATTCAAATTGCCAGAATTTTCATGATAAGTTCCAATAGGTAGCCAAGAACATTGAAGGGTTCCATTTCTTTTTTCACTTTCATATCTAGTATGTAACCAAAATTTGGGTAAATTATTTTTTGGATGATTGTCACCTTGGGTACATCCCAAAATTGTTAAAAGAAACCATAGTTGGATCTGATGTTTCACCATCCCAAAAAGGACTTGTTACCTGATACCATTGAAATATATGAAGGTAGGCATCATCATCCTACCAACATTACTATAACAATTGGTCAAGTTAAAGTGCTCAAGTTTAAAGTACTCATTCATATTCAGGTCAAAAGGAAATATGGTGGTGGTGGTTCTTTAAGAATGAAGCCTTTACTTTGATTTTGTGAATGTGCAAGCTAAACCCTAAAACATCTCCAAGAAGCTTGCCTAATGCTTACACAATTTGGGTGAACTCATAATTGAGTAAGCCCTTGTTTACCCACGTGCACAATCCCTTAACATCCTCCTGTAATTTGGTGCTTGTGGGTTGTGGGCAAGGCAAGTTGAAGTTGGAAGTTGGGACAACCTAACTAATATACATGCACTTATTTGATGAACCTTATAATACATACATATATGGCCCAACCCACATCACCCTTGGAGCTTAATGCATGCACTTATTTATTTATTTATTTATTTATTTGTTTGTTTGTTTGTTTATTTAAGAAAAAAATTGCCCAAAGTACACATGGCCATTGGGCTTGGCCCAAATCATCCACATCCATTTGAAAGATTTAAATAGCCATTTTTGGCTTATTAAACAATTTCTTGGTTAAAAAATGCACGTCAATTGACATGTGTGGATTACTTAAGTATGTGGGGTATATACCCCAAGGCATTTTGGGTTGGCACCGACCCAATGTTGGTTCCAGAAGCTCCAAAGTGTGAAATGATTTTCTAACAATTTCTTCAAATAATGGCCTTTTTTTTCTCCCAACAACCATAGTGTCTGCTTTGCTCATAGGGAAGAGACCACACATTGGTGTAAGATTTGGGTATAGAATTTTGGCTTCAACTTGACCCGATGTGTGAGGAACATTTGGTGTATTGTGTGTGCATATGATGGATGTGTATGTTCCATACATGCCCTTCTTTTTTTTCCTCTTTTTAAATATTTTTAAAAAAATATTTTTAATTTTTTTTAATTTTATAAATTGATATGAATTAATTTTTTTTGTAAATTAAAATTTTCAAATTTACACTAAAAAAAAATTCCTAAAATTTCCCTTTTAAAAACAACAAAAAATTTTTGTTGGAAAAGATCTTTTTATGAGAACCAGATTGGTCCTCTAATATAATTTTTTTTGGGTTGGTGAAAACTGATCAGGGTATCAGGATTTTTAATTTTTTCAAACTCACATGGTTCTCAAACAGGCCCGTTCTTGCATATACAATATGATAGTCAATTTTCAAATCCGGTTTTCACAACCTGGTGATTACATCTTTCACAAATTAATTTTTAATTTAATAATAATAATTAATTAATTTACTCGCTTTGTTAATTAAGTTAATTTTGAAAATTAAAAATGACTGAAAATAGATGGAAACTTTGTTTTAAAATTTTAATGTAAAATTTACAACTCCATAACTTCATTCTTTTCAAAAGCTCTTTCAAACCTTTCTAATTGCTTTTCTAAATAACTTTTCTTTTAAATTAGTAACTTGTCTTCTAAATTAACAACAAACTCAATAAAATCTACCAAATTATAAGGGAATTTACAACCTATCTTAGGATCATTGGGCCAATTGTTTTTGACAAAGATCAATTTGTCCAAATCTTTTGATCGTGAACAACATCAACTAATAAAGATTCTAGCTAAAGAAAAAAATATTTTTATCTCATTTGGGATCCAACTATCCATAAGAGTTGTCTAACACAAAAGCCAACTGTAGGAAACATGCTTTCATGTTTTTCTCACCACTGCAATGGACATTTGATGGTTTCAAAAGCCACTTGATAATGCTTGAAAATCAAAAGCTCTTTATTGATCAATTTTGTTGTGGGTTCTCTTGTGTTGGTTGTCATTTCAAAGATATCCAAATTGTTGTCCTCTTCAACCATTTGATTAACAAAACCTTTTTCAAATTCAGCCAAAAGATTGCAAATGATAATAACATTTAAAAAATATTAGAAACAAAGATTTTTTCATATTCTTCAACAATTGCCTTACCTTGCTTGTGATCACTAAGTGAAGACACAAGAAGAAAGGTCAAAAACCTAGGGTCCAACATCAAAGAAAGCATATTATGGGACTTTTTTTCTTCATATTTTTTTAAGAAAGAAATAAAAGAATCCAAAACCTAAACAACTTCCTTTTTTATGATTGAGACCAAACATGATAATTCATAAATAACATTTCCATTTCTTTCCATTAAGTTGTCAAAGGTTACATAATCAATTTCATCCCTAAATTTTTAACTCGTGGATATGGTAGAGTTTATTACATGACTTAACAACTAATGACCCCTAAATTGGTTCAATATACATGCAAACATAATAAGGCCAAAAAAATCAACAATAATCTGACATATGTGCCATTTAATGGAGGTGGTACTTTTGCACTCATCCTCAAATAATTTGCAAGTTTTAACATAGTATAATTGGTTATTTGAATTACAAAGTTTCCTTAAAAAGGATAACTTCACTAGCAAATTTGCAAAAGGAAAAGAAAATGTTAAACTATGCATAGTAAGAATTGAAAAAAAGTTTAAACACAAAAATATCTAGGAAAAAACAAAGTTACCTTATTTTCATTGGAGTATTTAATTTCCTTGGGGGAATACATGAATTGATTCATGCCTTCTTTCATACTTGCTTACCCTTTCTTGATTATTTGGGCCAAGTTATTCATTACTACAAATCTCTTTGGGTAGTTTTGACTAACACATATCATAATTTTTTATAACCTTTTTCATCTATTTTTGCATATTGGCACACTTTAAAAAATGCATGACCAAACTGTTTTTTTCCTCCAAACCTAACACATCACAACTTATAATTGATTATAGGGATGCAATCATAATGTTTAAATTAAATCCTTCATCCTTGACATAAGCAATAATTTATCTTTTCAATGCATAATTGTCCAATAATTTTGTCAAATTTTTGGCCAAAGTTTATGCACTAGTTAGTATCTATTGTCTCAAAAAGGTCAAGGGTAATGTGCTTTGACTACCAATCAACTCCTAAAAAATTGATCACCAATGCAAAAATATCATGTCCACTTTTTGACGTCCACAAATCAAAACTTGCAATTGCAAAATGACATTATGTTGAAGCTAGTAAAACATATAATTGTTTAGTTTTTTCCATTAATCTGGGTATAATTCATGAAAATTTTGTTTCCTAGAAGGAAAAATATTATTTAGACACAAATGCATACTGAATCTTTTCAACCAAATACTTTCCATAAATTGTAAAGGAAGATGGTTTTTGATAATTAAAAGACCCAAGTTTTCTAAAAATTGCTTTTGCTACACATTATCTTTCTTGAAAGGTTCCTTTGCAACAATTTTTTTAATATGGAACTAAAAGACATGTTTGGTCTTGTTTTTCAAGGTTGTCTTTCATCTTCCTTCAAAGGACTATTGATTTTTTTCAAATTTAGAAAAAAATTACAATGATATGAATTTACATGTTTCTTCAATGTAGTTATAACATTAATTGTGTTATACATGATTAATTTTCTCTTAACTTGAGTTTTTGGATTTAAATTCAAAATTGAACTTTTGTGACAAAAAATACAATGCATGACTTGAAAAGTTGTTGAGTCAATTTCTTTGTACCATTAACATAGTAAAATGCCCAACACAATGCATTTATGCTATTTGGTTTCCAAAATAATCTATGAATGTAACTTCTTCAAAATTTCCTTCATTATTTATTCATTATTTTATGGATTTATATTTTCTTTAGTTTGAACACTTGCATTTTCTTTAGGTTTTTATAAAGGTTCAACTTCCATCCATACTTCATTCATAAATACATCATATGCATTTTCATTTTTAGAAGATTGTTCCATTTTTAGTTTGATATTAAAAATTATTACCTTAATGAATAATGAAAAAATCACAACCAACATTTACAAGCATTTGCAAGATGTAATTTACTTTTTAAGCATTTACAAAACAAGATGAGATATATTTCTTAAACTTTTACGAAACAAGATGTAATGGAGTTTTGTAATGAAATGTATAAGAACATGCAAGTAATGAAAATCTTGCCACAAAATGCAAAAAATAAAAAAATCTAGAAAAATAAAACATTATCAAAAGAAAAAGACATAAAACTCAAACAAAAAAAATTAAAAAATGAAAAGAAAATCATCTTTCAAAAATTGGTGCTTTAAGCTTTGAACTCTAACTGGATAGGGCAAGAGGGGAGGGGGGATACCAAACTAACACAAAAAACAATAACAACACCAACACAAGAATAACAACAACACCAATGCAAGAAAAAATTAGCACTAATGTGAAAAAAACAACAATAAGGGTTGGGCTAGTAAGTACTTAAACTTGTGAGAAGAATGGCACATCAACGAAAGAAAAATAGTAACATTAGCATGATATGAACTATAATAATGACACAAGATGAGCTACATCACCAATGCGAAATGAATTATAACACCAATGTAACACTAGCACAAAAAGAATGGTAGCACCAACGCAACACAAGCCACAACATTAGTGTGAGCAGAATGGCACCACCAATGTAAGAAAAATTGTAGCACCAACATGAAAAGAACATCATCATCAACGTGCAAAGAACACCATGCGATAAAAACATCAAAACAATGTGAGAAATGCAAGATGACCTAGGTGAAAAAATAATAAACGAACATGGAAAGGGCAGCACCAATGCCAAAAGGAAACAACACCAATGTGAGCACCAATGCGAACAACAATGCCAACATGAAAAGAACAACATGAAAGTAGCCAAGAGAAAATAAAAACCAAAAACACAACCAAAGCAAGAACAACGTGAAAAAAACACAACCAAAAGAAGAAAAAAAAAACCTTGTAGAGAATAATCAAGCTTTTAGCCTTAGTTTTTAGTTTTTCCCTTATCCCTAACCTTAAACAACACCTCCGTCTCCCTAGCCGATGACTACTATTGGGGAACCCTAAAATGGAAGTCTCTAAAACTCAAATGGAGGTTTTATGAAAGAACCTATTCAATTATTCAAGAAACAATTAAAGAGAAAAAAATTACTTATCATGATTAGTTTTCATTCATGTGAGAACCAAAGGTCGGTTTTCAATTTGATTTTCACATGTAATGGTGTCAATTGGTTTTCATTGTGAAAACCAAATTAAGAACCACCCAACATTAGTTTGAACTTGCCATAAAAAAGGTAGAGTGAGTATGATGAGCTATTTGTTACAATAGGTATTCATGTTTTTTGGAAGGGGGTGTTTGTAAGGTTTTTTAAAAAAATTTGAAAAGTTGCAAAATTTGCAACCTTGGGAAGGAACAAATTGCACATTTTATGAAAATTCCAAGGCTATGAAGGAAAATAAAGCAACCAATTTTTTGGCAATGCAAATTTGGCAAGACAAATTTTCATCTTTGTGAATATCATTGGCAACATGTTTGGGGTTCCAATAGAGAACTTTGGTGACCAAACTCAATGGTTACATCAAAATTGATGCAAAACAAAGAAAAGTTGGCTATATCTTACATGACACATTACAACTTACTAAATAGCTTCACATAATCACATTATGGGGAATCAAATCTTGATCATCAAAAACTCTATCTGTTGTAGCATAATGTCTTTTACAAGTTGATAAGTTGTAATGATTTTTTAAAAACTTGGAAAACATGTTTGAGTAGTGGGAAGGGAGTGATCACCAAACTAGTGGAAATCATGAAAAAAAAAGGTCAATAACTCCAAGAAAAATATGGTGTTTCACATACAACAACAAAAAATAAAAAAATAACCAAGTCCAACATTTGCAATTTACATACAATGAAAACAAAAGGTCCAAATTATGGGCTGTTAAAAGCCATACTTGCCCCCTTAAGTGACAACTTATTTTATATTTATTCTTGGAATATTTTTCAAAAGTCCTCAAATTTATATTTTAAAATCATTATATTATTATGTTTAGGTTTATGTTTAAAATTTGTCAAAAGTATGTCATTATCAAGTCTTTTCAAAAAGTTGAACAATGTTTTAAAAAATTTATCAACATTGGTTACAATTGTTTCAAAGTGGTTTTGGGTATTTTTTATTTGCTATATTGATTTCAAAATTTCAAGATATGTATACCAATATATTGAAGATATATAATATTGTTAAAAAATCCATTTGTAGTTCTTTCTTAGAAAAAATGTTAAATGCACAAAATAAAAATAATGGTTACAATTGTTTGTGTACATGTTACCAAAACTACACCCAAAAATAAAACAACTTGTTCTGTGTTGGATAACCTACAAGTTGCAATTGAAGCACTTTCAAACATTTAAAGCATATCGATGCTTCTCTAACTACAAAATTTCCACAACTTCATTAAAAGGAAAATTTTATATTGTCAAAAAATATGCCCAAACATGTGAACACACAAAGCCAAATGTTCAATCAATTGATTATGGATTTGGGACTTGATGAAATTCAAATTACTAAATACTCTTTTGTCCTCCATTGAATTCATCACTTGAATTAGGACAATTTTTGCCAATTTCATGTATTTTGAAATGTTGTGAAACGAGATGGTAGGATTAATGCTAATCCTCCACATTTTAATCAAAGGCCAATTAATAGTATGATGAGGGTCCAAGGCAACTTTGGCATTACTTTTCATGGTGGTTTTGAACATGGATTTCTACATATTTAAGGTAGATGCACACAAAACTTCAATAATCATAATATTAATAACCCCCATTTTCTTCGGGGTACAAAATAAACCTTTGGCAACATGAAAATGGGTTTTGAATGATTCATCATAGTTCTCAAACGACCAATAATGAAGATACACCTTACCTAATGCCTCATTCACCCCATGTTGTGGAAAACATGTGTGTAGTTCTACCATTAATTTTGTGGGTACTTTTGAACATTGAACCTTGACACCTTCCACAACTTGGTCAAAAATATCATTAGTCAAATAACATTTTTGCCCTCGTCTTAGAATCCGAAACTTGTGGCCAAATGTGGTTTTTTTGGGATTCAAATGCCAAGTGATCAATGCCATTGTTGAGGTCTGTAATCCATTGCATCAAAATTGTTTCATAAATACCTTCCACAATAGTTTAAGCACACAAATGTCTGATTTGAAAACAATAAAAGGATCCAAGAACAATTCATGTAACTCTACCTATGTCAACTGATAGTTTGCACTAAATCAATGACAAAGATATTTTGAGCTTGTGCAAGTTTAATCAAGTTCTTCATGTCACTTAAAAGAGGCACAATGCAAGAAAAAACTTAAAAGTGTTTCAACATTAGCCAAATGCTCCAAGTTGGAGGTAACAACTTGGATTGTAGGTTGTCCAATACCATTTTCAACAATAATGGATGGTATTCTTGCAACACTTGTTTGAATGGGCGTAACATATAAATCCAATGGGTCTTGACATTATCAAGATTTTCAAACCCTTTCTTATCATGATCTCCCCAAGTTTATCTAGTTCCAAATGCCTTTTTGAAAAATTGATTAAAAAAAAAAAAAACTTCCAAGATTGCTTTAGGTGATTAACCATAGGCAAAACAAAGAGGGTTTGGACAAATGAATTTGTCCAATACACCATGTAATGAACAACGATGTAGATTAGATTGGATTTGAAGGGTAACAACCATGCAACAACCTTGAAATACACCTATCCCATTAACACCAAAAGACATCATTTCTTGGAAATGACCCTAGAATTAGGGATACTTATGTTGATGAAGACTATTCGGATAATCATTGTAATAAAGTTGATTACATTAAAACCATCCACTACATGTTGCCATGATAACATGGGGACCTTTGTTTAGTTTTGAATGGTGTATGCATGAATTGATAATTAGGACTAGTTATCAATTAAATAATTTCATCACAAGACAAAATGAAAACATTAATTTTTCTATTGCACACTTAGTAGCTTCCGTGCCAATGATATGAAAAGTTTCAACCATACCCCAACTTGCATTGTCACACAAATGTTTCTTTGGGTAGTGTTTCATTTTCAACAAATGAAAAAGAAACCTAATATTTTCAAAATCTATCATAGGTTTAACATGGGCTAGCAAAAAACTGCTAAATCAAAAACATACTTTTGTTTTGTTAGATGCCAAATCTCGGTAAATTGCAAGTTAAAGAATAGAAGCATGAAAGATTTGGGCAAACATAACCTCATTTTTTACATGCACACATAAAACTTCCTAGTTTTCACCCTCGGCATAGAAGAAGTAGCTTTCCTCTTCCCTACATATTTCAACAAATAATCAACTTTAAGGATCAAAAGCTTATAATTTGCCTTTGGAATTGACTTTGCTTTTGTTAGTGGTGACTAACCCACCCCATCCATCACAAACTTTGCTCATGGCAATTGTGTTGCCCAAATGTTTTGAAAGTTTTGACTAAATTCATATTTGTACTTCTTCACCATAGATTTTGGGAATTCAAGGTTATTCTTTAAATCCACAATAGTTGTTGTTACAACAACATTGCTTTACAAAGCAACATCATGATTTATACTATTAGAATGTGCACAAAAAGATCTAACAACAATATTGTTGAATGAAACAATGTTAGGATTAACAATACTTGGTGCACAAGAAGATTCAAAAGGAACAAAATCAAGAGGAAAAAATTCAAGGGCAAAAGAAGGAAGTTGAAAACCAAAAAATGTCTTGTATTTAAAATTGAATTAGACACAAAACTTGTAATAGATTAATGATTGAGCAATGAGAATTAAACAAACTTGAAAGACAAGCCCACACACCAAACAATCAAAAGAAAGCATGAAAAATGTGTAAAGCCCTTGAAATGGAAAAAAAACTTGGATAGTTGGCCACTTCACAAAAGTTAAATTTAAAGAAATCACCTCAAGGGGAAAGTTGACAATGAAGACAAAGAGTTCAAAACCTTGCATTTACAGTTCAAGTTTCTAGCCCCCATTAACACAAATCCTACCTCCCCACAAATCATTGTTCTACAATGTTGCTACTTGAAGCTCGAACATCCAATGTGCAAGTGACAAGTAACTACAAGTATACAACTTCAATACAATGAATATTAGGTTTGTAGCTTGAAGCTTCATGAGCAAAATTAAACATGAATTCCCATGCCACAAAAGAATAGTGCATTGTGTAATGCACACACTTTGTAAACACCTAACTAGTTAGCATTCAAAACTCTTGAGTTTTGACCACTTGGAGTTCAGTGTTCAAGGCAATGGGTGTCATGTTCTCAACATCTCCGTTAGGTATTAGGGTTTAGCTCTTTTTGTGACACTCGTCAATGTTTGAGTGAACAGGGTAGTGGCATAAGAGTTTCAAAATTTTCATTTTGGCAAAGATAGCATTAAAAAAAATCCTTTGCGAAGGTCAGTTGACATTTTTTTGCAGGGTTTTTTTGACAAAAAATTGCAAAAAAAAATGTTGGGTATCCACATCCTTAGGAAGGGGTATGAGCCTAGGCCAAATTTGGTGACAAACAATTTAGGAATAGAAATTTCATGCATCCAATGAGATGGCCGGGATGGGTGGCAGGCGTAGGGTTGGTTTTGAGATTTCTTTTGGATTTTGGTGTTTGCACCTTGTTCCCAATGTGTTCATAGTGTGTTCTCATCAAGTTCCCAATGGTTCTCAATGATGCTCCCCGTGTGTTTCTCAAGTTCTCATTTGTTCCTCAAGCTGTTCCCAATAGCACCATACTGCATCTGATAATGTGCATCTAAGAATCTACCCCTGTAACCTAGACCAAAAGGAAAGGCTACACAATCTTTTATTTTTGGAATATTCAAAGTGTGAGTGTATTTTTTTGTGATGGGCTAATAAAAAAAGGGCTACTCACAAAAACAAAAAAGACTTTGGAGACGACCCCACAATTTGCATGACCCTTATTTTTCAGAATTTTTGGCAATTTCAAAAAATAGTTAATTTGTGCCTAACCAGCCTAGGTGCTAGGATAGTGTAAGCAAAAAATGAGTGATGAACACATTGAGAAAAATAAATTCTGGTACCCACCATCATCAATGGGGTATTAGTGTAGGCCTACACTGAAATGGGTGACAAACACACTTAAGAACATCAATGAGATGAGGTAGTATGCAATCAAGAGGCCCAATTTTTTTCCTTTGGGGAGGCAAGGGGAGGCAAGGGTAGGCAAGGCAAGGCAAGGTGAGGTGAGGTGAGGTGAGGGGAGGAATTTTTGGATGTTCCCCATGTGTTCCAACCAAGTTCTCAATTGTGTTTGCATCAAGTGAGAGTGCAAACTCTATTTGTAAGAGTGTTGATGGTTTGAAAACTTTTTTTTTTTGGTTTTTTTGGGGGGGTAATATGGGCCAATCAAAGTGGCTCATTGCAAAAAAGAAGAAGAAAGAAGTTTCCCACAACTAACAATAGCTACCCAACAACAACAACAACAAGTGTAGGGTAAAGCCCGAGGGGCCCTTGGGGGCTTTACCAGAAGAAGGGCCCTAAACCCTAAACCCTAAACCCTAAACCCCCCCTACTGCAAGGTGGAGCCGAGAGCACACAGCTCTGAATTTGATAAAGCCCACCACCAAGGGCTTTACGAGATGTAGAAATTCCCATGATACCCGGCAGGTACCCTGCCAGATGCATGCATCCACTGGGTGTCATGTGAAAAAACGACAATATGCATTTTTGAATAACGGAATGCTCGTCGCCAAGTCATGCATTATGTTTTTTGAAGCGTTCGATGCCACATTATGCCTTGTAAGGTGCCCTTCAACTACACTAAAACAAACGGGCAGGTTGATTTTATCTTTTTTTTTTTTTTTTTTTTTTTTTTT
>Ga0209611_10009178_pt1 | contig 15081 bp, 13 predicted proteins | sample S1TSphgellanicum_3_FD_187693 | JGI IMG/M metagenome (GOLD analysis project Ga0209611, IMG submission 187693) | Host-associated microbial communities from peat moss isolated from Minnesota, USA - S1T2_Fc - Sphagnum magellanicum MG (SPAdes) (version 2) | ecosystem: Host-associated > Plants > Peat... | reverse complement strand
CCCCCACACCCCACACCCCACACCCCACACCCCACACCCCACACCCCACACCCAATACTCCCTTGCTCTCCACCGCCAGATCGCGTAAAAATAATAGTTAAGAAGCTGTAATTTTTCTTAACAATGGCACAAGAGCAGTTGTCTCAAACTCTTAACAGTCCTTCCCAACCGGCGAAACACAAGCCAAGATATGAATATGATTTGATCATTGTCGGCGGTGGGATTATTGGCTTAACCCTAGCCTCTGCTTTGAAAGATTCTGGCTTGAGGGTGCTGCTGATTGAGGCGAAAGTGGAATCAACAGCAGTGGTAAAAGGACAAGCTTACGCAGTGCATATGCTTTCGGCGCTAATTTACCAGGGAATTGGAGTATGGGACAAAATATTGCCCCAAATCACCACTTACCACCGTGTTCGTCTTTCTGATGCTGATCATCCCAATGTCTTAGAATTTCAAACAGCGGATTTGGGTACACAAGATTTAGGTTATGTAGCAGAACACCAAGCGCTGTTAAAGCCTTTGCAGGAGTTCATCCAACAGTGTCCAAATGTGACTTATCTATGTCCATCTGAAGTAGTAAATATTCAGTACCAACAAGACATAGCAGCAATAGATATTAAAGTTGGTGGGGAAATGCGGACAGTTCGCAGCTTGTTAGTGGTAGCCGCAGATGGCGCACGATCGCCTATCCGTCAAGCAGCGGGAATTAAAACTCACGGCTGGAAATATTGGCAGTCTTGTATTGTTGCCTTTGTCAAACCAGAAAAACCCCACAACAACACCGCATACGAAAAATTTTGGTCAAGTGGTCCATTTGCAATTTTACCCTTACCAATGAACCGCTGCCGAATTGTATGGACTGCCCCGCACGAAGAAGCAAAAGCCTTGTGTAACTTGGATGATGAGCAATTTTTAAAAGAATTACAAGAGCGTTACGGCAATCAGATGGGCAAGTTGGAGTTGTTGGGTGAGCGCTTTATTTTTCAGGTACAACTGATGCAAAGCGATCGCTATGCCCTTCACAGACTGGCTTTAGTTGGGGATGCGGCACACAATTGCCATCCGGTCGGCGGACAAGGTCTAAATTTGGGCATTCGAGACGCAGCCGCTTTGGCACAGGTGTTACAAGAAGCACACTCTCAAAATGAAGATCTTGGCGACATTCAGATCCTCAAACGCTATGAACGCTGGCGTCAGCGAGAAAACTTGACAATTTTAGGTCTTACTGATTTGTTAGATCGGATATTTTCTAATAACTTCTTACCAGTGGTCATAGTTCGTCGCATCGGTTTAAGGATTTTGCAAAGAGTGCCTGTAGTAAAAATATTTACTCTCAAATTGATGATAGGGCTCTTAGGGCGGACTCCCAAATTAGCCCAACATTAATTGGGACGTGGGTAGGGGTGGGGTCACGCTGCCCTTACGGAAACGGGATACAACTAGTATAAAAGCCAACATCTAACACTTAACAACTAACACCCGAATGACTAATAACTAAAAATTTGGTACTCTTAGCCGCGAGTGATGCTAGAGTGGCTAGGAATTCATGTGAAACTTTCAGCGGGTATCCATGCTGAAGAAGCTACAGAACAAGCATATTTCTCTAATTGCGGGTGCAGGACTATGTGCCTTTTTGGCTGGGGCAATGGTATCAGCTCCTCACATTGGAAGATTCATCGGGCAATGGCTCAAACAGAACAATCAGCCTGAGCAGCTTTCTGAGGCAAACAATGCCAAATCAGCCGTGCTGCCACTGGTGCTACAATCCCCACAAGAACGAGCGGCAAAACTAGAAGCGCTAGCTAAGGGGTCGCAATCGCTAGAGCAAAATCGTGCCCGTTATCTGTTGGCAAGTGACTTAATTGAACGAAAGCAAGCCAAAGATGCACTCTTGCTACTTGACGGACTTGACAAAGAGTATACTCTTTTAGCGCCCTACGTTTTGCTCAGACAGGCGCAGGCACGTGAAATCTTAGGAGAAGAAGGCAAAGCCTCAGATCTGAGACATCAAGTACTCAAACTCTATCCTAAAGAACCAGCCGCAGCTAAAGCCCTGTATCTCATTGGACAACCAGAGGATCAAGACAAACAAATTGCCCAATTTCCTTCTCATCCACTGACTTGGGAAATTATCCGTCAGCGGTTACAAACAAATCCTAATCAGCCGCAATTGCAGTTGATTTTGGCAAAATATGCTTTTGATCAACCGGGAATAGTCCCTGTTTTAGGTCAGTTATTGAACGACCCTACCCTGAAACCTGATGACTGGGAAATCATCGCTACAGACTATTGGGAAAACAATGATTTTACCAAAGCTGCGGCTGCCTACGCCAAAGCACGCCCGACACCTCTCAACCTCTACCGAACTGCAAGGGGATTGCAGTTAGGCGGAAAGCGAGACAGTGCGATCGCCTCCTATAAAAAGCTATTAAGCACATTTCCGGATGCAAAAGAAACTGGTACTGGGCTGCTGCATCTAGCAGCAATGGTAAAACCACTCGACGCCGTGCCCTATCTTAACCTAGTCATCAATAAATTTCCAGACCAAGCAAGTGAAGCGCTACTAGCGAAAGTCAAAATTCTGGAAGCCCAAAAAGATCAAAAGTCAGCTAACGAAGTCCTGCAATTACTCGTTAGTAAGTACGGAAATTCTGCTGAAGCTGCACAGTACCGTTGGAAAGCTGCACAATATCAAGCAAAAGCTAAAGATTACAAAGCCGCATGGCAATGGGCACAACCAATTATCATCAACAACCCCGATAGTATTTTAGCTCCTAGAGCAGGCTTTTGGGTTGGCAAATGGGCAACTAAACTGGGAAAACAAGAGGAAGCGAAAAAGGCTTATGAGTATGTACTCAGTCAGTTTCCCTACTCTTACTATGCGTGGCGCTCAGCGGCAATCCTGGGACTAAATGTTGGCAACTTTAACACCGTACGCCAGCTAGACCCGGAGATAGTCCCACGCCTGCGCCCAGTACCACCCGCAGGTTCTGACACTTTTAAAGAATTGTATCTGCTTGGTCAAGAGCGTGATGCTTGGTTGCAATGGGAAACTGAATTTCAGAACAAAATGCAGCCAACTGTAACTGAGCAATTCACTGAGGGGTTAATGCGGCTGGCAAAGGGAGAAAATTTAATCGGAATTGACAAAGTTTCTAAATTGCAAGACCGGGAAACCTCAGCGGAAAAAGCTCAATTTAAAGCCCTGAGCAAACAGATAATTTACTGGCAAGCTCGTTATCCATTTCCCTATCTCAACTACATTGAGAAATGGTCAAAAGAGCGTCAGATTAATCCCCTGCTAGTAACTGCTTTAATCCGTCAGGAGTCAAGGTTTGAGTCAAAAGTTCATTCTGCTGCTGGTGCTGTTGGATTAATGCAGGTATTGCCGAGTACAGCTAAATCAATTGCTGCACAAGCAAAGTTAGACAGCAAAAAATTTGATCTAGAAAACCCCAACGATAACCTGATGCTGGGTACTTTGTATTTGGATCAAACCCATCAGCTATACAGCAACAACTCTCTACTGGCGATCGCCAGTTACAATGCTGGCCCTGGTAACGTTGCTAAGTGGCTGCAAACTCTGCCTAGAGAAGATCCAGATGAATTTGTGGAAGCAATTCCCTTTGATGAAACCAAAAACTATGTGCGGCAAGTATTCGGAAACTACTGGAATTATCTGAGACTTTACAACCCTGAGACTTTCCAGTTAGAAGCAAAATACTTAGCTCAACACCCACAGTTGCCGGCGCACTTGAAGGGACAGGGGAGATAAGGGGGAGCAGGGGAGCACGCTTCCCTTGCCCCTCCTCCCTCAACACATAGTGGGGGAACTTAATAGCCCCCACAATCATCATCTCTTTGGTAAAGGTATCCACCGAGCCACAGTAGGTTCTTCAGATAGATCTTTGAGGTGCATAACTTGTCAAAAATTCTTTTTAAGTCAAAACGTACATCAACGTGACCGACTTGAAGAGTTACAGCTAGGAGTGCCACTGATATATGATATGTTATTTGCTGAAGGAGGACCAGTTTTGGAACGGTTGCGGCGACGGTTGTTTGCCGAACAGTTAACACCCAATCCGGTTACTGTTGCCAGCTTGCAGCCGCAGGTGATTAAACACTGCCAATCTGTGTGTGCGGCTGGGATGCCCATCAGAACCATTGCTCTGAAGTCAAAAGATGAAGAGAAGCTATAAAGTAGTATTCAGCTATTTAGTCATGAGATAGGTGTAACCAAATGTTGCGGAAGCGCAGTTGATTCAACATCAGCGATTGAAATCGTTTCTGCAAAGTCTTCAATGGGTGCAGAAAATAAGGGATGAGAGTAAATGGCATCCTCTAAATCTTCAATCAAATTATTAACCTGTTGCCTGATATTCCCTTGAACCTTCCACCGCTTTTGGTTAGGTGCGCCTAAGCTTTTAGACTCTAGAATCAAGCTGCAAATTTGATGCAAAGCATCATCCTTAAGGATTTTTGGGTTATAGGAAACTACATCTTTTGTGACGACAAATAAATCTAGATCTTCTTCGTTAAGCCATTGCAGCAGTCTGGTGACTCCTGGATTGTTGGGGGAGAGAGATTTGGATTTGTCGGCGATCGCCTGTCGTTTCTGGAAATCCAAGAACTGAACATTGTTTTTTTTCGCCTCAACTTTGTCAGATTCTCGTAACAGATTCTGCACTTGCTTAATAGCGTCAAGGTAATCCTCTCTTGCGATGAGAATTTTTAGGTAATTGTCATCTTTAATAGATTTGTACTTCGGATCGAGAGAGTGGAAAATCTCTTCAAACTGCGGTTTAGCGGATAACTGACGTTCTTTCCTTGCAGCTTCCCTCGCCATTTCTTTGGCTAGTTTTTCATCAGCAAACACCCTGATATCTTCCAAGATTTCGGGCATTGCTTTGAGCAATGCTAAAACGCTTTTCATCGATAAAACTGGATACTGACCGTATTTGTTATTTCCCCATCGGGCAACTGGTAAAACTCCCTCAGTCTCTTGCAAACGTCTTCGATGATTTCTAGAAATAGCGAAAACAGCTTCAAATACTACTATCGACATTTCCATTGTTGGAATAATTTCTTCCTTCATCCATTTACGAACTTTTACTTTGTTCATCTTTTTTACTAACCCCAACATTTGCTCCTTATTCAGGGTTTTAGTAATTTTAGGATCAAAAGATTTCAAGAACTGAAACAACGGTTCTTTGTTAATTGTTTCAAGTAAGATATTTGCATATTGGGCTAATTCCGCGCTACCATATTGCCAGTAATAGCAACTGAGAACATAACGCATTTCACTATGCTCTCTCGGCGAAGTAACAGATTTTGTACGAGATTGAGCATCTTTGAGAATAAACGTAATTTCTTTGTTAGTTAGGTGTGGCATAATTTTGATCTAAATGGAGTATTGGTTCGCTGTTGTGCCTTAAGTAAGTCATATTTTATGGATAAAGACTTTTACCTACAGTATGCATCTGTTGAAGATCAGCATTGGTGGTTTGTGGGTCGCCGCTTGATTTTAGACCAAGTGATTCGTAAACTGAATCTATCGAACAACTCAAAAATTCTAGAGGCGGGTTGTGGTACGGGTGGTAACTTAAGAATGTTAGCCCGTCACGGCAAACTCTCTGCAATGGAATTAGACGAAATTGCTTGCAACCTTGCTAATCAGCGACAAATCGTTCAGGTGCAGTTGGGCAGTTTGCCTGATAACATTCCTTTCACTGATCAGTATGACCTGATCCTGATGCTAGATATTTTGGAACATCTTGATGATGATCTGGCGGCACTCTTGGCATTACACTCAAGATTAAAGCCAGGAGGTTGGTTGTTAGTCACAGTTCCTGCGTACCAGTTCTTATGGAGCGCACACGATGACATTAACCACCACAAACGTCGCTATGTGTTGAAAGGTTTGAAGCAGGTTGTGAGTCAGGCTGGCTACGCTGTTCGTTACAGGAGCTACTTTAACACTTTTCTGTTTCCCATAGTTGCTGGTGTACGCAGCGTTAAAAAATTGTTACGAATCGATACAAGTTCTGGGGGTAGCAATGATCTACTTTTGCCGCCAAAACCTATCAATCAGTTTTTGAGTCTCTTATTTGCCAGCGAACGCTACTTAATGGATCGGTTGAGCCTTCCCTTTGGTGTCTCTGTTTTAGTTTTAGCACAGAAAAATACCTCCAAGTCATGAAAGTGGATGCTCAAATGCGTATTACTATTTAAAGTTAGGAGTGCTTGATTTATATAGATAGGCAATAAATGTGACCAAGCAAATCTACTCTATAGTTATACCAATATATAACGAAGAAGAGAATCTTGTGGAAATGTATCGCCGGATCAGTGATGTCATGGCACAACTAGACGGCGAGACAGAGTTAATTTTGATTGACGATGGGAGTCGCGATCGCTCTCTGGGGATGATCCGCGAACTCCACCAGCGCGATCAGCGGGTACGTTACCTAAGTTTTGCACGAAACTTTGGTCATCAAATCGCAGTGACAGCTGGTCTGAACGTTGTTCAAGGCAAAATCGTTATCGTGATGGATGCCGATCTACAAGACCCCCCAGAACTTATTTTAGCCATGATTGAAAAATGGCGACAAGGCTATCAAGTTGTCTATGCCCAGCGTCTAAGTCGCAAACAGGAAAGTTGGCTCAAACGCTTGACAGCCTATGTCTTCTATCGAGTTCTGCGGCTACTAGCTGATGTAGATATCCCGCCTGATACAGGTGATTTCTGCTTGATGGATCGGCAAGTCGTGGATATCCTCAATACAATGCCAGAACGCAACCGCTATATTCGCGGCTTAAGAGCTTGGGTTGGTTTCCGTCAAACAGCCGTACATTTTGAACGGGACCCTCGCTTCGCTGGTAAAGAGAAATATACCTTCGGTAAGTCATGGGCTTTAGCAGTTAACGGAATGATTTCCCTGTCCAAAATTCCATTAAGGCTTGCCACTTATCTAGGAATTCTGTCAGCAGGTTTAGCACTGTTAATGATAATTCTAGTGCTGTATTGGCGCTTGTTCGATCCTGCTTCTCCATTAATTGGCTTCACATTAATTACAATTGCCCTCTTTTTCTTAGGATCTGTCCAATTATTTTGTATTGGGATTTTAGGCGAATACATTGGTCGTATATATGAAGAGGTGAAGGGGCGTCCTATTTATACTGTCAAGGAAAGTGGAGGTTTAAAGGCATCAGCAATGCCAACACCTAAACCCTCTAGTCACTCATCATTTTAGTCATGTCAGCAACTCAGGTCTGTTCGCGCAGCGTCTCCCTTTGGGAGAAGACACTCTCGCTTCTAGCTTGCTAGTAGTTCCAGTTTCCAAGCCACACTAGCTGACCCGATGCGCGTACCTCGTGTACTACGTTATCGGTAAGTGTTTAAGTACCTACCTACAGATGCGTTCGCCCTTGGCGTTGCCGAAGGCTAGCCAGTTTGTAGCTCTAGAACTGGGTGATTAAACAGGTTTATATAGAGTTAACACTCCTTGTCACCCAGATAGTACCGACCGATAACATTGGCATTAGCGCAGCGTTAGCGAGTACTCGAGCGTCGGCTAACTTTACCCGAAAGGAGGGACATTTATGTCCAAAGTATTAGTAATTGACATCAACAAAAAACCACAAAATCCTATCCATCCAGCACAAGCAAGACAATTACTCAGAAACAAGAAAGCAGCAATATTCAAAAAGTACCCGTTTACAATCATCCTCAAAGAATCGCGTCCAGATGCACCCAACGGGAGAGCCAGTCGCTCTACTTGGGGAGACCCCAAGACCGCGCTGGACTCACCAGTTGAACCTTTAAGAATTAAGATTGACCCTGGTTCTAGAACAACTGGCTTAGCCTTAGTCAACGATACTACAGGTGAGGTTATCTGGGCGGCTGAACTTCAACACCGAGGTTTTGTAATCAAAGCTAGCCTCAAATCAAGACGGGAATTAAGACGTTTTAGACGTAGCCGTAAAACCCGCTACCGTCAACCGCCTAATACTAATTGGTTTAGAAAGGGTAAACATCAACCCTGTCCAAAACAGCGTAGGGATGGATGGTTAGCACCAAGTCTCTTAAGCCGTGTTTACAACATTGAAACCTGGGTTAAACGACTACAGAAATATACCCCAATCACTGCCATATCCCAAGAGTTAGTTAGGTTCGATACTCAAATTATGCAGAACCCAGAGATAGCGGGTAAGGAATACCAACACTCTTTCACTTGCAGGCTACGAGACGCGGGAATACCTATTAGAAAAGTGGGATAGAAAATGTGCTTACTGCGATCTCAAAGATGTTCCCTTACAAATGGTTACGGTTATAGCAATTTAATCAGTAAAATTCCCGTCAAAAACCCTGAAATACAATTAGACATTCTTTAAAACTGAGAGGAAGACCAAGGCGGCTAAAGTTTACGCTGAGATTGTCGAAGTGTCGCCCGTGTCGCTTCCCTCTCAGGTCTAAAGACACGCTCGTTTCCCGCATACCGGATTATTTTTATGACTCTGCAAGAATTTATTTTACTACTGGTATCAGTTGCAGCCAGTGTCACAGGGCAGTTATTCTTAAAAATCGGCGCACTTAAGTTAGGCAAAGTTAATGTATCAAATGCTGTTAATCAAATTCTCAGCATAATCACAACACCTGAACTTTTAATCGGGCTAGCTTGCTACGGTTTAGGCGCTATAGCCTATATCCTCCTCTTAACTAGAGTCAACCTCAGCATTGCAGCCCCATCAGCATCACTAGTTTATGTTTTCTCAGTCTTAATAGGTTACTTCATCTTTAAAGAATCCATTCCCATAGTCCGTCTAGTAGGTTTAAGCTTCATTGTTGGTGGAATCATATTAGTTGTTTGGCGAAAATAGCTCAGGCTAAAAAATTACCGAAAAAATCAGTAGATAGGCAAAATAAAACATCACTATTTTAACTTATGTTAAAAAGCTTGAACCCAACCAACAACTATAGCAATCCTATTTGAGATCCGAACAAGGGGGACAAGGAAGACAAGGGAGAGGTGTTTGTAACTCATTTAGGATTGCTATAACAACTAACAACCAACAACTAACAACTAACAATATCTTTTAAAAGAATGATTCATTTATCTAAAAGGCTTACCATCAATAACTCTCAAGCCCTAAATATTGTTTTCCCAGCCGCGATGTGGCTATCTAGCCGACTCGCGATCGCTGTTGCTATATTGTTGATTGCCCCTTTACTTCCATCTCCACCTAATAGCGCTGCTGCCACATTTAGCTGGCAAGCGTTCTCAGCTTGGGATAGTATTTGGTATCACAGAATAGCAATTTACGGTTATGAATACGCAGTCGATCACAAACAACACTCTATTGCGTTTTTCCCATTATTTCCCTTAGTCATCCGCACACTTATGACCGTTGGCTTGCCTTTTGAAGTAGCAGGCATCTTAGTGAATAATTTAGCATTTTTGGCTGCCTTGATCACACTGTATTTTTGGGTAGATGAGCGTTATGGCCAAAGCGCAGCTAGGTGGGCAACAGCTACTTTAGCCTGGTGTCCTTACTCCCTCTACGGAACTGTAATTTACACAGAAGGACTGTTTTTGTTATGTAGCACGGCAGCTTTACGAGCTTTTGACAAAAAGCAGCATCTCTGGGCAGCTTTTTGGGGAGCATTATCTACAGCAACGCGAGTGAGTGGAGTTATGCTGATACCTGCTTTTTTGGTTGTTGCTTGGAAAGAGCGCAGAGGAGCAAAAGCCTACCTTGCCAGTCTAGCGGCTGGTGGCGGGCTGTTATTGCTCAGCTTATATTGCCAAATCAAATTTGGGGATGCTTTAGCCTTCTTCCATGCACAGAAAGCATGGCGTCCTTCATATGGGTTTGCTTGGCAGGGTTGGTGGCAAATGCTGATGCAAATTGTGATGGGTGCGACAAATGTTGACTCTGACTATCTTGAAGACCCTTGGCATCCACTGCTATTTGCAATGATTATCAGCAGTGGTTTTTTATTGTGGCGCTTCCGTTTGCAACTAGGTTTTGCCAAGATGCGCTATGGATTTTGTCTTTTGTGGATCTTACTGTGGTTTTTGACCCGCGATGAAATACCAGACGATCCATTCTCAGGCGATCCATTAGTTAAACTCACACTCATTTTTGGTGGACTCTCTTTGCTGTGGTTCTCGCGGAATCAAATTCCCCTTGTTGCAGTTATCTATGGCTTTTGCTGCTTTGGCTTAATTTTTAACACTGGACTCACTGCTTCTGTTGAACGCTACGCTTATGGTATTGTGTCTCTGTCATTTGCATTTGGGCTGCTGCTTGCTCGTTATCCACGATGGGGGTACGCAGTGATCGCCTTCTTCTGTCTTCCACTAGTCAGCTTAAGTATGCGATTTGCTCATAAACTTTGGGTAGCGTAAGTTGTTATTTCCAAAATCGGTATGTGGTGTGAAAAAAAAACTGATTATGCCTAGTGCTGTTGGTTGGATGATTGGCGTAAGTGCCTTAATTTTATTTGCTTCCAGCAGCTTACGACACCTTCTGTTTCAATCCACTGCTTGGGATCTAGGAATTTTTGACCAAGCAGTTTATTTAATCAGTCAGGGACAGAAACCGATTTCTTCATTCCTCGGTTTTCACATTCTTGGTGACCATGGGGCTTTGGTGTTCTATCCGTTGGCTGTACTTTACAAAATTTACCCGAGTGTTTATTGGTTATTTGCTGTACAAGCAGTGGCTTTGGCTATCGGTGCTTTGCCGATCTGGCATTTAGCCCGACAAGCAGGATTAAAGGATAGCCTTGCTGTAGCGATCGCCTCAGCATATTTACTATATCCACTGGTATTTAATATCAACCTGTTTGATTTTCACTCGGATGTCATCGCAATCCCAGCACTTTTAGCGGCGGTGTTGGCGGCCAGAAGGAGACAAACTTGGTGGTTTTGTGTGAGCATCCTGCTAGTGTTTATATGTAAAGAGGTATTATCTTTAACAGTAATCGCACTGGGAGTCTGGTTGTTGGTCTTTGAGAAGAGACGTTTACACGGTGCGATCGCAATTGTCAGTGGAATCGCCTGGTTCGTGATTGCGACCAAAGAGATCATCCCTTATTTTGGTGGTGCAGCAGCGTCGGTAGATCGTCATATTAGCCGATATAGCTATCTCGGACACACGTTTCCAGAGATATTTAAAAATTTGCTGTTCCACCCAGAACTGATCTTGGGCAAGGTTTTTTCAGTCGATAATCTGTTCTATTTAGTTTTGTTGCTAGCACCTGTAATTTTGGGGTTTTCGCTTCCAGGAATAACACCTTTGATTGGTGCTATTCCTACTTTGGCGATCAACCTTTTGGCTGACGACCCATTGCAAAAAGATTTAATCCACCAATACTCTCTACCCGTCATACCATTTTTATTTTTGGTGGTGATTCAAAGCCTTGCTGTCGGTCAGGGATGGCTGAGACATAAACGTGCAATTATATTATGGGCGTTAGTAGCGTTTTTGGCTCTGGCAAAGTTTGGTTATTTTTGGTCGAGATATTTAATACCTCTAGACACATGGCAAGCCACACGCGAAGCGATCGCCCAAGTTCAAACAAAAGGCAGTGTTTACACCACAGCAGAAATCTCCCCACATTTAAGCCAGAGAAAATTTATTAATTTGACCAATGCCCACTCCCCACCAGTTAATTTAAATGCCTTTGATTACGTCTTACTCAATGTCCGTCACCCCGGCTGGTCAAGTAGCCCAGAATTTGCTACGAGCTTAGTAAATCAACTCAAAAATCAACAAGATTTTAAGTTGAGCTATCAGCGTGATGATGTATATTTGTTCATGAAAACAAGCCCTCACCCTTGAACGCCCCTCTTCAAGTTGCTGCGCTATAGGGGGAAGTGAAAAGTTACAGCACTACAAGAGCGGCGATCGCACTTGACAATCAAGACAGTCGCTACAAGAGCGGCGATCGCACTGCTAAAATAGAAGCACGTTAATCCGAAGATGATTGTTACGATGCCAATTGCATTGCCACCAGAACTAGAGCAGTTTATTGAAAGTCAGGTTGCTCAAGGCAAGTATGCCTCTGTTGACGAGGTATTCTTGGCGGGTATTAAGCTATTAGAGGAACGAGAACGCCTTTATCAAGGACGATTTGAAGAATTACGCCGTGAAGTTATGGTTGGGGTCCGTGAAGCTGAGCAAGGCGAATTATTAGACGCGGAAGCGGTAATAACTGGGCTGCAAGAGAAATTACGACAGCGCCGTGTTCAGAGCGATCAATGAGCAATTTTCCCAGAATTACACCAACAGCAAGCCGAGACATCGAGAGTCTCATGGACTATAGCAATCCTAAATGAAATCAAAACAAATGGTACATTTGTACCAAGACAAAGTTCCTTACCAATCATCAAGAATTTGATTTTCCTAAGCTGCATCAGTATAGACCCTGTTTATAACTCAAATAGGATCGCTATATCTTGCCCAGATGGTAAGCGTTGAGACGGCAGAGCGTTTTCTATTGAAAATTCACTCGACCAAGCGCTCACTAAGTAGGTGGGCACGATAAAATCAATGTATATTAAGTTTTGTAAAAACCTTAGAACGATGCATTCATAAGCTCTTTGCTGATTTTACATTTCGTTACATAGTTGTAAATTTTCCCGCCCACCTACTTAGATGTAAAGCTGATTTCCCCTGTCCTCTATCGTAGGAGCCTTTGAGAGTCTTACCATCAATGGGAATTACTTGCGCCCCTACTGCCTCGACTATGGATTTTACCCAATGTCGAATATTATGGGTTTTGTCCAGATTTTTTGTAACCCCGATTCTTTGAGTGGTCTACTTGGCTTTTTTACACTGTCTTGGTAGATTGAGCTAGTCTGCACACCATAAGGGTGCATCCCATTTTCGTAAATTCGTAGTGCGAGCATCTTGCTCGCTTGTAGTCCACTACTGAGCGTTTTTTTGCAAAACTGGGATGCACCCCACCATAACTCTGTTAGAGTTTGGTGCAATACGTCAGTAGTAAGAGGATGTTTGAAAAGTCCTGAGTGATGTATCAAATATTTTTAGATCCCCCTAAATCCCCCTTTTTAAGGGGGCCTTTAATTCCAGTTCCCCTCTTTTTTAAGGGGGGATAGGGGGGATCAATAAGTGCCTAAAGTCACCGCTAAGAACTTTTCAAACAACCTCTAAGGGCTAAAGCCCTCGAATTCTGACTTGTAAATAGGGCTTAAGCAAAAAATATGAGATCTTCAAAGAAGAAATGACTAATAAAAAAATTATCATTACAGCTATTTTACCTTTGATTATATGCAGCGCATTTATCCTTTGCGCTGCTGTAGGGATGCTGATGTATCCTGAAGCCTTCCATAAATTCTTTTCCTCATCACGATTATTTCGAGATATTCCTCCACAGCGTTCTTATAGCTACTACTGGGATGTAGAACTTTACGCCCAAAAAGCTCTACATCCCAATTGTGACGCCTTCTACCCTCTTTGGCCTTTCATCATCCGTACCTTGTTTCATCCTCAAACTATAGAACAGGCTGCACACTACTTTTCTATCGTTGCAACGATCCTATTCTTTATTTCAACTTGTTTATTATTTTGGGTTTTTAAAACTGGATTGGAACGCTTAGATTTAGCTTTCTTACTAGTGAGTGCTTATACTGTTAATCCTATGGCAATTTTCCGAGTCATAGGGTACACAGAAAGCTTATTTGCTACCCTTAGTACTCTGTTTATCTGGGTTTGTCTGCCTCAATTAAAAATTAACGAAAAGCTCAAACTTGTTTTGATTTTCGCGATCACATTTTTGATGGCTTTAACTCGACCAGTATTGATCCAAATATTATTTTCAAGTACAGCAGCCCTCAGTACAATTTTTACTTTTGAAATTTTGCATCTCAAAAGATTTTCTTGGAGTCATGCACTAACTACCTTTAAAAAATATATCTACGAGGTCAAAACGACTATCATCGTATGGGTTTCATCCTTATTAGGATACTCTCTGTATGGAAGTTTCTGTCTCAGAACCAGAGGAACTTTTTTTGCTCCTTTTCAAGACCAAAAATTCTGGAGTAAAAAATTAGGATTACATTTAGAACTTTTATTGTTTCCAAAATCACCATTATTCGACCTTTTAGGGCTGTATCTACCTTTGATTATTTTATTCTTATCACTTACTTTTGTTTACTTCAAAGTTATTCAACGCGAACCCTATATATACACTCCTAAATCTTTACTATGGAATATATTATTTGTCTATCCACCCTTACTAATTTTTATGTATATCTTTAATTACATGAGATTTTATAAAAATAAAGTAAATCAGATCACAACATTAGATTATACTTACAGTTTATCTAGCAACTATATTTTTTGGTTTTGTGTTTACTTTGCTGTTATTCACTCTCTGATCGTATTTTTTACGCAAGATCGTCTATTTAGTTTAGCCAGATTTATATTTGCATTACCTTTCTTTTTCCTAGCAGTTGGATATATATATCGTTGCATTCCGGGTAAGACGAAATATAGTACTTTAATATGGTTGATTTTAATTTCAGCTATTTCTCTAGTTCAACAATGGATTAATTATGGTCAAGATAAGTGGCTAGGCTGACCAGTCGCTGCGCTTCAAGTCAAAAGTCAAAAAAAGGATAATTGAGAAACTACACAGGAGATGACTGACCGAAGATTTCGTTGACGGTAATGTTCACATCAGGGAAGGCTGGAATTGATAAAGTTTGACCGCGAGTAAACTTTTGCATCAGATGATATTCCGCATCTGTTGGTTGTTGATAAACTTCAACAACTTGCTCGTTAATATCTACTAACCAAACTTCAATAATGTTTGCTTCCGCATATAAAGGAATTTTCACTTCTCGGTCATACACAATAGTCGAATCAGCTACTTCAATTAGTAAAAAAATATCCTGGGGTTGGGGGTGTGCCGTGGCGTAAAAATCATCACGAAGTTTGAGTAATGCTACATCTGGCTGAGGTTCTGAATCATTAGAACTCTTGCATAAATTTTTTATGCTACAATAATAAATTGTCTTTTTTTTGATTTACAGAGCCAAAATAGTG
>Ga0209611_10009177_pt1 | contig 15082 bp, 16 predicted proteins | sample S1TSphgellanicum_3_FD_187693 | JGI IMG/M metagenome (GOLD analysis project Ga0209611, IMG submission 187693) | Host-associated microbial communities from peat moss isolated from Minnesota, USA - S1T2_Fc - Sphagnum magellanicum MG (SPAdes) (version 2) | ecosystem: Host-associated > Plants > Peat... | reverse complement strand
GCTTCTTGTGATAAAAGCCAGTTTCTCTTGTTGCGAGAAGAGGGGCCAAGGGCAAGTTATTGACTAGATTGTTCAAAGTGGTTGCAAGTCTGGTATCTTTGTAGGAAAGGTGCGCAGCCAGACCTTACTCAGTTTTGTAAGGGTCCTGAATGCATGTGCCAGAATAGTAGCAATTGAAGAAGGTTGAACAATTCAATCACAGCCATCGCAAGTATGACATCAATATATACAGCCTTCTTACAACTAACCAAACAATTTCTGCACCACAATGAATGGTCTTTAAACAGATCTAAAAACAGGACCTGCAGGTGCACAGTTCATCATCTGCCTCAGAATCGTACCCTCTGCATAGTTCATTTGGGGAATCTAATATCCTGCCCTTGTAAGCCTATTTCAGCTACATCTATACAGAGTGAAGAGTCATCATGAATAAGGGTCAAGGGAAGAAAAACCCACACGAATGAGATTTGACACGTCTCTAAGATTCAAGCGGAGATCTGCGCAAATTGATATGACCTAATCATCGGGATGAGTGCAATATGAGAACATAAAGAGAATGGTAACCAACTGACAACAGAGACTTGCAGAAAGAGGAAAAAACCAGTTATTGGAAACAATGCTTTGTCCCAAATTTTCAGGCCAGGCCTTGGAACCATAAGTAGATGCCCACCAAACTTCAAATTTCAATGGTGGAAATGAAAGGCTCTTTCCAATTACAAACTAACAATTCTAACTGAAACAACACAACTACCACCACCACCACCATCACAATTCTCTGCTGGTATGTGTTCTACCCTTCATCTCATGTCTGTCCTCTGCAACTTCTCTACACTCTTCACAAGTTTGATGAATAATGCCGTGCTGCATATACATCTGGGAAGTTCTCCTTCCCAAATTTCTTGCAGGACCAATCTTTTCTTTATGAAATAATTCTTTTCTTCAAATGGATGTCAAATTTCACAGCCTTTGACGTACCTGTGACCACCCATTATCAAATGAATGAACAGAGTGGGGTATCGCCTGGAAAAGGCATGATTTGTCACACCACACATAATGGTCCCAGTTGCTTAAACACACGAGAGGTGGGTATTTTGGGTACCTGAGCTGGACTGCCCTGTCACCTTGGTGCTCCTCTGCTCCAAATATCTCTGAGTTAGCCTGGTAACCAACACAGATTCATTACCCATGGTACAGAGGGTGCCATCTCATGAGACAGAGCCTGGTCACCCCCACTTCAATAACATTGCTTCTAGCAGAGAATCTGCACTCTTAGAACCGGAAATCGGGCTCCACTTCCATTGCCCACGCAAACTTTGCTAGCAATGACTTGTTGAAAATCTGGAAAAACAATAATGACTCAGGTTTCAGTAGTTTTCTGTTAAGAGTTGGGAACTCCAATGGTGTACAAGGTGCTGTGGTAATTTGATTTACATAACGAGCTACCAAACAATTCCATGCTCCTAGTAAAATGTAATCAGCAGAATAAAAAAGGCACACTGAAAAGAAAGGACAAGACCCACCTTCTCAATGGGCACCTCATGGAGTTTGCACCAAGCAACCGTGATACGTGGGTCCATATAATTGATCTTGGAAGTCCCCAAAGCCACTGTCTTGAGATCATCCTTGACTCTCATGTCTAGCCTCATCTTCTCTAGTTTTTGCCTTGTTGCACTAATCTTCTTTGTCAACCTGTGACATGCATCATATCAAACTGGTTTCATCAATGGAAATTAACCTCCAAAAAATCCTCTTGGCATCTTTTAAGGCTCTATACAACCTGACAGAGGGTGAGTTTTGCACAAGCTTTCCTCAAAATTACTAAAGCTGGGAAAATAGGAAGTTTTTGCTCTACTAAGACAGCTCACGGTGCGAACAGATCCATCCTCATGCTTGAACCAACCCACCCTACAACTATAGACCCTACTCTCACACCAACCTCCTCTACTGGGCCTCATGTCTGGCAATAAACGTCCTGATACTACAATCGTCCATACCATTATTCCCCATTGTGCAAAATCTTGTAAGAAAGATACTGGCAACACTAATGCAATGATCATTAGTCTGTGAGACTTTCTGAAATTACTGCCATAACAAACAATTCTACCAACACCCCACTGGTTGAAGAGGCAAGAGCCTCCATAAGTGGATCAGCATGATGAGAGAGGATTTTGTAATGCAGAAGGTTAAAAAAGGGACTCACGCTTCAGGATTTTGATTCTTCTTAACCTTTCCATCTGAATCTCTCAATGGAGGCTTGCCTCTTTTAGCTCGGTCCAGATCTACCTCTAGCTCCTCCAATAATGCCTGCAGCCAGGAGGATGCATCTTAACAGTTTCAGAGCATTTTGCTTCTCTGTTAGCCTAATGCCATCAACTAGCAAGCAAAGAGATTTAGACCATGGGGTAGCTAATGTCAAGAGCTGATTTATACGAAGCACAGCACCACATCAACTAGAATACAACTCTGATCAAGGATTCCCACACCAATTTGACAAAAACAGTTTTACAGGTCCTCTCTTAGGAGGGTGTTTTCTATGCAAGGAGAGACAAACCTCCATCTCTGTCATCTTGCCTTCCAGTCTTTCCATCTGAGCACTGTGCCCCTTTGATACTGACCGTTGATGATTACACAGAATTGCCACCTACAACATAGATTGAGTGGTTGATTTAGACACATGCCCATATTCAATCAAGGCAGCTTCAAAGTATAGCTGACATAGACATACACTGACATTCTTAAACACTACAATGCTTTACAAAACTGATATGACATGACATGTCAAGATGACATTACTGACCTCTTTGTTCGCACCTTGATAAGCAGCGATCTTCTCAATCAAAGTGTCCCCACTGGTGTCTTGCAGCTGCCAACGCACAACAGCTAACTGAGTCAGATTCAGTAGAATCCTTAAAGCAACACTCTAAAGATCCCTTCCAAGAAAGCTGACCAAGAGATGTCACAGAAACCTGTCAGAGCTCTGTGAGGTTCATTGGCAATCCTGAACTAAGGTGTGTCCACAGAACACCAAGTCTGTCTCTGTCACAAGCTGAGCAAAGAAACCAATAATACTGTCCAGAAATGTTCTCACAGCTGACAATAATACAATTGGTACATGTAGGTGTGATCAAACTGTATCTCTCATAAGAATCAAGAAATTCCCATTCTCACAATTAAGAAAAGGCAAAGCAAGGTTAACACTTCTTCAACCAGCCACAGAGAATTCCAAAGAAGGAAAGACAAAACAGAGAGAAAAGGACAAAAAAACCAAAAAAAAATTAAACGTGAAAGCAGTATGAACAACAGTGCCAGTCTCGCACCTGTTCAGGGACCATCAGCAGTAGCATGTATGATAGTGACTTCTCTATCACAACTTCCCACTGACTTCATCAGCTCCCTACAGTGGTAAAGGCCAGTGAAAACACTAACCTGCATACTGAATTTCTGTTGCAAATCTGGAACAACACAGACTCAGCCATGCTACTGGCTAGCAACAAACAACACAAGGAGATAACAGAAAAGCACAACAGGATAGACAAAACACACAGAAAAGGACAGCAGAGAAGAACAAAGACCAAGTGGGGCTTACAAGAAACTCCCCACTTACAAGACTTTATACAGAATCATTCAGAATATTCCAAATGCTGAAATTCCAGAAGGAATTTTTCCTTATTGAGCAACCCTCTAGTCCTCTTTAACAGAATCTTTAGAGGGCAGCCTTTATTTTTCAGAAGGACAATAATACTGACCATCTGAGAGACAAAGAACTCTTTACAATTACAAAGCCTCAAAAAACTGTAAAATTGACTATTGATAACTCCCAACTTTAGCATGAATATTGGAATGAACATGAGGCATGCAAATCATTTCAATACCTGCATACTCTGGTTGAGAACATTTGTCAAAGATATCACAGGATATACCTTGAGGACTTTGTTTCACAGCTAGATCCAAGAAGGTACAAGAGGAGCCTTTAGAAGTACATTTCAACTCAGATGTTTTTGGGTATATGCTGCTGCCAAAAGAGTCTTGGTCCAGGTACATAAAATTCTCAAAGTCTGGAAAATCAGGAACAAAAAGATCATCCACAAACCTACAAACAAGGGACAATCTATGAAGCACAACAGGAAATGTGTTATTCTTCAAGTCACGCCTTAGGAAATAAAACTCATAGAAAAAGATATAGAACTTAGCCAAATAGACCACACAATTAGTACCCATGGGGATACCAATACATTGTCTATAAGCACAATGATCAAAACAAAGAAAAAAATTATCTAGCAAGAAATCCAACCAAGAGTCAAATCTGAAGCCTCTACAACTTAAAGCTATGAAGATTTTCAAACAAATTTATCTCTTCTTTATTTTTCAGCCACAAAACCTAAAGTTCAAAGCAGATCTTTGAACCAACAAAAACTTGAAACAATAAAGCTTCAACATCTGATGAAACACTTTATTGATTAGAACTTTCATACAAGCTTTTAGATTCATTATGTGAATTTTATTGTATTGAGTCCAGAAATCAAAAGACTGCAACAGGAGTGGAGAAGTTTTATCAACTTCCGATCTCAAAAGATGAAGTTGTTTTATCACATCGACTACTCCTGTAGAGTCATTGAGAATCTAACTACTAACACAAGGAACATCTGCCTTTCTGAGTTTTGACACCCAAAGGTCATTGACCATAGGAAAAATAGCTTTATAGAAAGAACTCAGCCACTTAGAAACTTCAGTAAGAGAACTAGAGCTGGCTGCACAAATAAATCTAAGTTTAATGGATTTTTATGAAACTTCCAAACAGCACAAAGAAATGGAGGACAAGGGCCACACTTTTCACCACTAAAATTATGAGCCTTATTAAAAGAAAGATGAGATTTCAGGATTTCAGACTGGACAAGATTAGAGACCGCATATGTACCAATTGGGGAATTAAGCTCAAAGAAAACTGAAGAAACATAGAAATTTTTACAAACAAACACAAAATTATTACTACATTTATCCAAGTAAGTAATAAGGAACACTGTAGACTCTTTAGGTGATCCAAATCCCCTAAAGGAACAGAAAAAGACAAATTAGAAGAGGATTGAGCCACTGAGAAAGAACAAGTCCTCTTCTGCACAAACAAAAGAACTTTGGCTTTCAATTCACTCAAGACCCTTGAACTCTTAGAAGTTCTTCCTGTTTATTGACAAACTTCTTGAGACCTTTCTCAATAGCTTCTTCAATAGACAAGTGAGACAATAAAGCTCTTCTGAAATTTGTGCCTCTAACAACTTTGTTTGTAGGTGTGATCAAACAAACAGAATTCAGCCACTAATACCAGGTCAGAGTGGTCACGGTACCAGTTTGTCAAGGGTGACAGAGGCATTGTAGGTACGGAAGACTTTAGCAGTTAGGCCAGGCATGATTGCTTTCAGATGTAGATTGAGCTTGGTTGTGTCCAGCTTCTCAAAAAGGTCCTTCCCAGCCACCTTACCTGCACAATCCAACATAATCAGCCAGTAACTTCCCTGACAGACCCAAATGCTCTTCATAATATGCACATATAGAACAAGGCTACAGGACATATGGCCCACTGGGTGTTTTCTTTAACACATCTACTGGAATCTTCTACCATTTTTCAAAAGTCCTCTGCAACTACTTATCCAGGAAGATCAAACAAATATGTAATAGATTTGCATAACTATATGTCCTGCATGGCCCACTTCCAAACAGACCTTTTTTGAATTGACCAATTGCTTTGTAGACCTTCTCCTCAACCTCCACAGTGTTGAAGTACCTGATAGAGTCCTTCCCAAGAAAATCAAACTGTCGAGTCCATAACCCCGTAAAGTTCAAAAGTTAGACACAACAGTCCTAAATGCACCAGAGCATAATCACCCAACCTCTCAAAATCCAAGATAAGACAGTGCTGGAGTTAACTGCAGAAAGGCACAGATATAGATGTGACAACTGAAAGCAGGGTATGGGACAATGAACAGGGCCAAGATGAATGATAGTTTCAGTAGATTGAGCAAATGCCAGAAACTGGGAAGGCACCTGAAGGGAACTAGGAGCAATAAGAGTGACATGCTCCACTTTAAGAGAGCAACAACCAACTGTATCAGCTTCATCATCATCCTGCAACACAATAACAGGACTGATATCAAAACATCATCATGAACTTGAAAATACAATTACTCATTGTTGCCAACTGCAGGTATAGATACTGAAGTCAGTTATGAGAAGTCTGTTGCAGTATAAGCTGTTAAGGGTCTATATCCTTTGCAACAACCAAAGGTCTTTACTGCTGTCCAGGACAATCACAGACAACTTCAGAGAATCATCTGCACATTGGTGCGAACTAAAGGGGAGACACCTAGTTTGCAACTAGGTGTGACTGAGTGATTCTAACCCTATAGGGCTACTGCCTCCATTTCAGAGGTGGTGATCAGTTTGTAAAGGCTGTAACAGGGATGATGCAATTGCCTACTCCAGGGATATCCACATGGTCCAACTTAGTGACCCCTGCTATGACTAAGTTGGCTATAGCAGGTAACAACAAAAGAATGACATAGTGATGACTACTTCCAAGGCACCCAACCATTTGGGCTAATGCCTTCATACTTTCCGGGACACTACACTCAAGGGATTATGTCAAGAATTTAAGGGCCCAAATAGTGGAACAGTGAGCCTATTAATTATGATAGGCTGTAAGTAATTAATACTCACTAATCCGAACAATTTCTAACGTATATTCATTTTATTTCTAGCTAGATCTTCAGCCACAAAATATGCAATGTCTGGCTTTGGGGGCTTTTGTGCAAAACCTCCTGTTTTGAAATAAGATAAGCCCCGGAGGGATGAAGTCCCTAACAAGAATCAGAACAAGGAATAGGGATTTACCTTTTCATTCCCAGCACGAAGAGCCAGGCGATCGATGAGATAAGTGGCAACAGCAATTTGTTTTCTGGTGGGATCTGATGATGAGAAATCCTTTGTGTATGTCTTCCGGATATCAGCTATGTAGTCCTGTAAAATCATAACTCTGCTAGTTTTAAGAGAGAATCATCACAAAGAGCTGTCTTTCTCTCCCAAATGTTCAAAACTCCAGGTTAAGGGTTTCCTTCCCCACACCCTGTCTAAAATGCTGTCTCCAAAGTGGATGCAGAGAAGAGTATTTCATTTCATACTCAATATGTTCTCCAGGTATGATGGGATAGGACAATATTTTCTACTCAGAGAGATAGGAGCTAGGGTTTGCTGCTGCAAAGTCCAAAATTCTAGTGCAGCAGCTAATAAAAACTAGTGCAACCATTGAGGGAAAATGTCAATTTTGGGCAAACCAATGCCACTGGTGTAAGATATCTCTTGTAAGAATTGAGAAATAATCTCCATTTTGATGATTAAGAAAAGATGAACCAATGTGACTGGTGTAAGATCTATGATCATGGTATGCCAAGTCAGGAATGTAGACTCTCCATGTCAATAGAAAAATGGCTGAAGGACACTGAGTATGACTGCCAAACCTGCTCTGTAAGGCATCAAAATAATTTTACTGCTTCTCTCTGTGCACTGATAAGGATGAGAAGATTACCTTAAGGACTCGTGCCTTATCATATTTCTGCATATCACTCTGGCCCTTAAGGTTGCTGCTGGGTGCCAGAAACACATACTTGAACTCTCTATTGTTGATAGGGTCGTTCCAGAATGCTAGCCATGTAACAGTGTTATCATGCCTTATTTCTTTCCACCTACATTAGCCCAAACTACAACTCATTACAGGTCACATTAGATAAGTAATGCATCTGCAATGGTCCATGGCTAGTACAAAAACATTGACAACCAGCTTCCTACAAAGATCTAGGTCTGGAGAAAAATGCACACCGGCAACCAGGTATAGGGCATTCGGGAATAGGAGCGTCTTTTCCAATGTTGATAACAATGTCCTCTGGCATTATTCTGGTCTTCAACTTCCCCATCTAAAAAAACAACAAGAAATGCATGATATATGCAGGCATGTTTAGTTCACAGGAGTCTGCTCAACCAAAGCTCAAAGAATCAAATCAAGTTTTCCATGAACAATTTCCACTTTTCTCATCATTTTGACTTAAAGATTTCCAAGAAACAGAAGTGGACCAAACTTTTATGGCCTGCATGTTGTGTACTGAACAATAACATAATATAGCTGTACTTCCTAACACAATTTATGTTGACCTGATAGCAAGCAGGTACTCAGCATTAAAATCCTGGAAAATTGATCAGCCCTATCAAGCTTTGAAGGGCCTAAAACCCTTAAATACTGAATAGAACTCAGTCCTCTACAATTCCTTATAGAAACAAGTTAAGATTTGCTTCTTGACAATCTAGAACTGCAGAACAGAATTGAACACAGGTTGCAACAAGAACAAAGGGACACCATCTGCTTCAGCCCAATGAGCACTGGTACTTGCAAGGAAAGAGCAAAACTAAGAAGCAAATAAAAAAGTGGAAGGAAGACTGGACCTTGGGATGATCACCACGGCCACGAAACAGACCAGGAGGCTCCACCCGAAAATTACCAACCTGTTTCAGAACAAAATCATAGGGTTGAAGTAAACCATTCCACATCACCTCACTGCCAGAGACTTTATTCAACAATCAAGAGCGCATGGCACATCTGAAAATCAATCAGGCAGATACCTTTCCTTCCACATTTTATTCCATGGAAACAGCTAGCTCTGTTACATAAACTACACAATGCTGTGAACAGGACCCTTATAAAGAGTATGCTTTAGTAGTATAGATCACAAAGGTCATATGAATGTGATTGCAGAGAGAAACTTCAAAGAAACATAAGGTAACCAAACAATTGTTATGTCCAGTCAAAGCAGAACACAGACATGAATGAGTGCCATTATGACCTTGTAAATAATACTCCCAAAACATGAGAACACCAACTGCATCACTAATGGCAGTAACTAGCTGCCATACTCATCAGTGACTTCATTGGCTCCTGGCAGTGAGTACAGATAATATTTTCCTAAGTGCTGAGAATGTCTCCACAATTGCAAGTCAACTTCAATATAATGGAGAAACAAACCAACAATAAGGCATAGATAATCCAGATCTGACAATAAATCAGCAAACAGGAAAAAGAGGAAACTCAACCTAAAACACAAAGAAAACAAGAGAAAAGCTGGAGCAACTAGAACAGCACCAGCCACACACATGTTCAGAGACCTTCACTGGCAACGAGTGCGGTACTGACCAGCTAACTACCATAGCATCTGCACTGACTTCATCAGCTCCCAGCAGTGGGTGTAGGTAAAGATACTGAGTTTCTGTCACAAGACCAGCAGTAATGGGAAGACTGGGCCATGATGCTGGTTAGCTCAACAAAACCTATAGATAAGCAGAAGATTGAGGAACCCAAGAAGAAAGAAGGGAAACAGAATTGAGACATTAATTAGTATGATCTTTTGGAGGACAAAGTTGGTACAGATTAATGTATGATAATCTGCACAAAACCTACAGCAAACAATTGTACAAGAAGCTGCATCCAGAGTTCATGGCACATTTCTGGAAGTAACAAAAAGACTCAGTCATGATGTCAACTAGCACCCAAGAAGCAAAGTTAATGGAAAAGCTCAAAAATTTGAATGATTGTCCTCATTTAAACTGCAACAAACTTGGCAGGGTAAGCTTCATCTCAGTTTAGCTTGCCCCTTTAAAAAAAAGCACCCAAGTGGCATAGAGAGGCCAGCATGGAAGGTAGTGACAGGGCCTTCTACACCCTGAACATACCAATCAAGCATACCATTGATCAACCACAAATGTGTGAACAAAACAAATACATATGCATTCATCTACCTTTTCCTTCACACCATCAACAAGTGCCCACATGTACTTGTCTTCAGCTTTTAGTTTCTCCTCTCTTGCCCTTTTCTTTTCCTGCAAAATTTACAGACAAAATGACATCAGCTTGACAATATGTCCAATATTTGTTTCTTGTATTAAAAACCTCTGTTTTCATCCTTCAGCTAGAAGCTAGCCTTTAGTGAGAGAAGGAATGCAGGTCAGATCACCTCTCCAGACATGTTCTTCTTTCTCTCCTTCTCTACTTGGGCCCAATCATAAATGGGAGTGAAGTCACAGAGCTCAAACTTCTTGATCGTATGGTTCTTCCCAAGTATTGCTTTCCAATCTTCCCAAAAGTTCTTGAGGAATTTTGGCTTTGTAGCATAATCTGAGTCCTTCATAACAGCAAACATTGTTGCCACCTGTTGAATCCAAAACCCATTTAATCCTATAGAGCAAGCATAAGACAGAATAACATAGAATTCCTCAACACAATTTCAGCCAATTAGGTTGCAAGATGGAGACATTATACTTTTCCAGAATGCATGCTGAAGCTCATCCTTCAGTATCCCCTGTCACCATTACTTGGACTGCAAAGTGGCCAATACTGTGTGGGATCCACAGTAACAAGGAACATCAAAACAACAGAAGTAGTCAAGGTTCACTTGAGGCAGCACATTGGGCTTGGGTCCAGAGAAAAATAAAAATGACAAGATCCCTCACTGCACAGTGCCATCATAGTCAATACAGGACATAGGGAGAATTTGCAGAAAGCTCACCTCTTCCTGCTCAATTGTGAGATCCACTGGTTTCCCATCATAAAGCATCTTCACACCATGGCTTTCATATGGAGGGGGGAAAATGACACCATTATGTTCAAGGGTTTGCCACTTTTGACTTTCCCCACTGCCAGGCTCCCTCTTGGTTTTCATTGTTGTAATCTTCACCATCTTCTTCTTTTTCAAGAGCTTTTGTGCTTTCAATGTCTTTGCCTTTTCTAGAAACTTTTTGGCTGCATTTGCAGTGGATCCAGAGCTGGATGGTACCTTTGTTTTCTGTTGAACTGCCACAGCTTTGTTGATGGAGCTGATGACAGGCTTGCGTTGTGCAAGAGGTACATCATCTTCATCATCGTCGTCATCATCCAACACCTCCTTCTTTGCTTGAGACTTGGTAGCCAATGACAGTGAGACCTGCAGCCATGTCCAGACAATCAGAAAAAAATTCAAGCATGTTCAGCTCAAAAGCACATCCAATTACTTGACAAGCCTTCTGCTGCAAATCACAAATCAAAATCTCACCTTAATCTTCTTCTCAGGGGCCACACTAGGTTGAGCCTGAGCTACTCGTTTTATGTTTCCAGTTGCTGCTGTTGTGGCCTTGACTGGAAACTTATTTACCACATCCACATCATGGGCTCGAGAACTTGATGATGCCTTGGCTTTCTGTTGGGTTGCCATGGTTTTTTTTATGGAACTAATGGAAGGCTTGCGCTGTGCAAGAGGCAAATCATCTTCATCGTCGTCGTCATCATCTGAAAACTGTTCCTTCTTTGCTTCAGACTTGAGAGCTGATGACAGTGAGACCTTCAACCATGTCCACCACAAAGTCATAAAACCCTCCAAGCATGTTCACATCAAACGCAATGCTCAAGAAGAGCTTAACACATTCCTGGGAGAACTTTCTGTTGCAAGTCAACCAAAGTACAGAAGACTTACCTTAAACCTTTTCTCAGGGGGCGAAATAGGTTGAACCTGAGCCGCTCGTTTCATGCTTCCAATATCTGTCATCACCACATTCTTCTTCAACGAATCCTTCCGGACATAGGTTTTCAATGGTTTCCGATCAACCAGAGGCTTATCATCATCAGAATCATCATCAGTTGGCTTCAACACAGCCCGTGCCTCCATCTCTTTCACAAGAGCTCGCCGCGCCAAAGGTTTATCATCATCAGAGTCATTGAAGATATCCATTTCACCTAGCACTTACCAAGCACATGGAATCAGTTTTGGATTCAGAGGCTGAATGCTCAGCATGTAAAACATCAATCAAACTCTCCCTTCATCTTGTGCCTCGCATTTTTCACCTTTTTTCAAAACCTAAAAGAGAAGTGCTGAACCAAACATCACTTGTTTTTTGGGTGGATACTATGACCTACTTTCCACTCACCTAAAAAGTTACTACATAAAAATCTCTCAAAGAGAAGGATTTATCACTTGAAAAACTCTTCCGATATTTGTGAGAGTTGATTGCAAAAGGAGCCAAAAATGCCTCCTCTGATCAGGAGTACAGAAAGAAACGAATAAAAGAGGTGAGAAGAGGAACACACACAAATAGACGAACGGGAGAGAGACAGAGAGACAGAGAGAAGAATGGTTACCGCTCTAGGTGATGACTCTGACGAGAAATCACCTACGCCGAAACTGGACACAAATTGAGGGTCACATGCAGCTGACAAAGATCCTGCTCCATGGTTGCAACGCTTTCCAAGAATCAAATAAATCTCACCATCACCGCAGGCTCCTCATACCAAGACCACACACCAAAGCTCCAGAGACCCTTACTCTACTTCTCACGGGCAAAGAAACAAACAGCGGGGAAGATCCGGGGGCAACCCAGCTACATGCATCGACAAAGAATGCAAGCAGGCGAGAATTGGATGTGAAGGGGATATTAGATCTTAAGGGGAAGTGGAAAAAACACGAAGAAGAAGAAGAAGAAGAAGAAGCGAGAGAGAGAGAGAGAGAGAAAGAAAGAAGAAACAGAGACGCGAGAAAACCAAATCCTCTGGGGGTAGCTTTTCGCGCTCCCACCAAACCCTAATTTGGTGCCTTCCGATTGGACGAAGAGCAGAACGCGCTGGAAACGTGTGATGAGGCCAACAATGCAGACATTTGACCTCCATGGAAAGACCAGGGTTATAATTAGGGTTAGGAGTCAGGTACAAAATATATACTCTAGGGGAATAGGCTTGTGCCTATGGATGGGGGAAAAACAAAACAAAACAAAGCCTTTATTGATGACCCATTAGAGATCAGGTGATGAAACCCTGGCCCATTAGAGCAGGTTGTTACAATAGGAGCTTTGAATTCTTCTGAGGAGGAGTTTGACTTGAGGAGTAACCAGGCACTTAACTATGGTAGTAGTAGGCTACCTATCCTAATAAAGATTCATTGTCCATACATAGATCCTGGAAAGTGAAATATTTGTGGCCAAAATGGACATCCTTCAACTCACTACTAGTGCTTTTGACTTTGTTTACACAAGTTTGTTTTTGTTGTCTTAGTGAATTATTAGTGTACTTACATTTTAGCATGTACCTTAAAAGGACATGTTCAAATTCCAAATTAAAGGAGATTTTTGACAAGAATTTGAGGATTTTTTACACATCATTCTTTATGAAACCCGTGCCAAACTTCATAAAAAGAAAGCACGCAAGAAATGGAGGAAAAAGGAAACGATGGGCAAGCACCAAAGTCCAAGCAAGCAAACAGCCCAAAAGAGATGGGCCACAAGGCGGTAAGGGAACCACTATGTACTGAAACCTTCACCGATCGCTTGAAGCATATCAACTAAAGAAAGAGGAGGTAAACCCAATAAAACTCCAAGCCTCGAAGAATTTTCTGATTTGACTCAGGGTGCAAGCTCCTCATATTAACACACAAAGTTCTCGCACATTCCTAATTTCCCAGTGTTTTTTTTTTTTGCTTTGTTTTGTTGGGTTTGCTGTCTTACAGACTCGAGACATTGTGATGCACCCATCAAAATGGGCCAAAGTTTGGTATTCCTACATTTTAGGGTCATGTGGACTTCCACTACCGAAACATTTCCAGCGTAGTCATTTACTACCCTTATGGATGTCATTGGAAGGGCGGAGTCATTACGCAAAGAGCCGCTCACTTGCTCACTTGTTCGGTTTTGTGATGAGCCTATCATTTCTTGGATTATGCTCATTGCAGAAGAATAGCTTTGTCCCATGTGGCAAGTTCAATCCAACAAACAACAGTTAAAATAGGAAATGTTCCATGAAAAATGAACTCACATTTTCATCATCACATAAACAACAACACCTGGTGAACATTCCTCAAAAATGTGCCACCAAATGAAAACACTAGGTAGTAGTTTCAGAGTCTCCAGCCAATAACACTCGACCCAAAGGCTGAATCTTTATTTTGACAATGTGATTGATTGAATCAAGAATGCACAAAAAGGCCAATCAAAACTGTACATACCTAGTACTAGTTACAACTACAATGATAAATGGTGATATGCTTTCTTTGATTAAATGTAGCCAAAAAAAACCCCCACTCCCCTTATATTTATAATGATTGAAGTCAACTAAGGAATTTTAATGCTTTAAGCTTTTACCACCAGCTTAAATGCTGGTTCATACACAACGATCTTCACGAGTACCACCATGGCGTTCCTGGTTTGGCTTTTACGATTTTGGAAATACTATGTCCATTATTGGTAAAAAGAGATAAATGTTAGCATTCATGACATCATGAACATGATCACATTGATGTTGCAGTACATGGAGTTGCATATGAATGATGCATAAAAGCACTTGGATGATTTACCTATGTACTAGTTTGAACCCCGTGCCTAATGCACAGGTGTGTGCAGTGTATGTGATGGTACATATTACAGAATTACAATTACAAACTACATTTCCAAAACCTCTTTATATACAACATCCCGCATGTATCCATGGGGACCCTGGCCGCTGAAAATCTTGATGTTTGCACTGCTTGTGACTTGTGAGATAGCAACATACAGCTGACCATGGGAATAGACTGGAGACAGCAAATATACCCCAACACGTTGTTCAACTTGTAAGTAAGTAGTAAGTTACTTATTTAGTAAGTATCAATCTGTTGAAAATTATTTTTTTGTTTTTGTATGTTGATAAGTTCCAGTATCCAAACCCCCTCTCTGTTCATAATGGTTAGGGTTTCTGGTGCAGCCAATTTTCACATGCATCATGATAATACCTTTGGCATCCAGCAAATTATTATTATTGGCAAAATTGTTTTTCTGGGCAATCTGATCATTGCAATTACCAATATATCTATTAAGTTTGTGTGCTGAAATGGCAATTGACATCCATTGCCATTATTATTATGGCAAATGCAAGCCTTGAAATTGCCAATATTTAATAAAAGTGTGCTTAACAACTGCTCGCTTTGGCATCCATTGAACTATAATAAAAATTATGGCAATGTAAAAAGCATTGAAAATTTCCAATATTTTAAATAAAATTTCA
>Ga0209611_10009176_pt1 | contig 15082 bp, 15 predicted proteins | sample S1TSphgellanicum_3_FD_187693 | JGI IMG/M metagenome (GOLD analysis project Ga0209611, IMG submission 187693) | Host-associated microbial communities from peat moss isolated from Minnesota, USA - S1T2_Fc - Sphagnum magellanicum MG (SPAdes) (version 2) | ecosystem: Host-associated > Plants > Peat... | reverse complement strand
CAAGTTCACCCTCTCGGTTTGTCCATCGGTTTGGGGGCGGAAGGAAGTGCTCATCTTGAGCTTCGACCCCATTCGTTTCCATAGGGCTCGCCAAAACTTGCTTGTGAACTTTGGGTCTACATCCGAGACTATGTCCTTTGGGAGGCCATGATGTTTGAAAACGTGTGCAAAGAACAACCTTCCCATCTCTTGAACCGTGGCACTATCCTTGGTGAGAATGAAATGTGCCATCTTGCTAAATCGATCCACCACCACCATGATGGCATCGAAGCCCCTTGATGAGGGCAAGCTTACCATGAAATCCATGGACACACATTCTCACGGCCTTTCAGGAATTGGCAAAGGTTGTAATAAACCCGCTTGTGTCGCAACCCCACTTTGAGGGAAGTGTGAGGTCGTCACTCACATTCCCGAAAATGGGACTTGGGAGTCCTTTAGGACTCCTGAAAACTCAGAATGTGATTTCAGGGGTTAAAACACCTTGCATTGAGGTGTTTTTTTATACCATTGGAAAGGCCTTGAAGTGTAAATGTCCAAAATGGTCTCGGACGAGCCATTTAGACATCTATAGCACAAGTTATGGTCGAAAGAAAGGTCGGGAATCAAACTGGCAGTTTGACTCCCAACCACTAACAGTCAGGAATTGACCCAATCCTGGCGTGTGCAAACAAAGTGTGACACACCGTTAGAAGGCTTTCAAGGAGAGCTACAGGTTTGCTTTAGACTTCATCCCAATCGGAGGTTGGAGCGAGAAGTTATGAACGCCCAAAGTCCCAGGAGTCCAAAGCAGGATAGTTTCGGGACGCCACTTTGGGAATCCCGGGAAAAAGTGCCATTCGAATGCAAGTGCGGCGGTGAGACGCAGAGAATACTATATGGGGGAAGGTGGTGGCTTCCCCCGAGTTCGGGCTGTGGTGAGTCAAGTGAGTCCAAGGTTGCCCGTGGTTTGTCCTAGCACCAAAGGTGCTCTAGAATGCGAACTAACCAACTTGTTCGTTGGTTTGATGTTGGTTCGAGTGAGTGAATAGCTTGTCCCTCTTCCTAATCCAATCCCAGAGCTTTAGCATGCCCCTCTACCCCTTTTAGTGCTGAAAGCTGGGAGCGTGCCCCAAGTCCTCCCCAATTCCGCAACTTGAGTGACTTGGTCCCGACTTGGGACTAACAAAAGACTTGGGAGCTTGTCAGCTTGCTTTTTGTTGAGTGCTCAATTTTGTTGGCAAGTGAAGCAAGTCTTCACATACTCTTCTGCATCGTCTTTCAAGTTGGGCCAATAGTAGGACTTCTTGAGGAATGTTGTGGTGCACTTTGCTCCACCATGGCCGTGAACGGCGCATCATGACATTGCTTCAAGAGCACATCCCTTATCCTACCTTCCGAAACATAGAGCCAATTTTTCTTATACCACAATAGTCCATTTCATAATTGGAAGTGTGACTTGGCTCCATTTTGAATGTTTTGCCTCATTTCCTTGGCAAATTCGTCACGGCGGTTCGCTAATCGAACTTCTTTTTGAAGTTCTGTTTCCCCCACATACACCACTTTAAGTTGGTTGTTTTGACTTAACACATTGGCCACCACCTTCTCCTTCCTAGGCTTGTGTCAAATGTCCACATTGAACAAGGCCAATGTGTTTTACCATCTCACTTGTTTTGATGACAACTTGGGTTGAATGGCAAAGTATTTCAAGGTCACATTGTCAATCCACACCACCACATCTTTAGAGCCTATGTAATGGCCCCAAGTCTTGAGATAATGTATGACCGCCCACATTTCTTTCTCATGTGTTAGCCACCTTCGCTCCGTTTCACTTAACTTCTTACTCTCAAATGCCACCGGTCTTCCTTCTTGCACTAGGACTCCTCCAATTGCAAAGTTGGAGGCATCGGAGTGGATCTCAAAATCCTTATCAAAGTCGGGTAACTTCAACATGATGCTTTCACCAAAATGCCTTTCAAGGTTTCAAAGGCTTCGTCGCATGCTCCATCCCATTCGTAAGATTTGGCGGACTTTTTAAAAAGGTTTGTCAAGGGTGCGACCATCTTTTCAAAAATTTTGATGAACTTGCGATAATAGGAGGCCAACCCTAAGAAGGATCTTAAGGCCGGAACTAGCTGAGGCGGTTCCCAATCCAAAATTGCCTTCACCTTGTGATCATCCATCTTCAAACCTTCTCGAGTGATCCTATGTCCAAGGAAGTCCACTTCGATCACCCCGAATTCGCACTTCTCGAGCTTGGCCTACAACTTCTTTTCCTTTAGCCTTTGGAACACCTTTTGGAAGTGCTCCGCATGCTCCTCCAAAGAGCCACTATAGATCAAAATGTCATCTATGTAGATGACGACAAAGTCATCAAACCATTCCCATAAAATGTCATTCATGAGAGTGCAAAATGTGGTGGGTGCATTGGTGAGCCCAAAAGGCATCACTAGGAACTCATATAAGCCATACCTTGTGCAGTAAGCAGTCTTTTCTTCATCCCCTTCTGCAATCCAAATTTAGTAATATCCCGAGCATAGGTCAATCCTACTAAACACCTTAGCTCCCGAAAGTCGATCAAAGAGGTCATCAATTCGAAGCAAAGGGTATTGGTTTTTCACCGTTACCTTGTTGAGGGCTCTATAATCCACGCACATCCTCAATGTTCCATCCTTCTTGTGAACAAAAAGGACAGGTGCCCCATAAGGTGACTTGCTAAGTTTAATGTATCCCTTTGTGAGGAGTTCTTGGAATTGAACTTTAAGTTCTTTCAACTCCTCATGGCTCATTCGATGTGGGGCCTTGGCGGGAGGTGCCACTCCCGACATCACCTCAATCACATGATCAATTCGTCTTTTTAGGGGCAAGTCTTCAGGCAACTTTTCTGGCATCACATCCGGGAACTCATCCAAGACTTGTTTAATGCAATTTGGGGAAGTCACCAATGTGGCAACTTCCTTAAGCTCATACTCATTCAACACCCACATCACACACAACATGCCGTAACCTCCCACACATTCTCTTTCCCATGTTTTTCCTAACATAAAGTGGATGGTTGGTCCACCCACACAAGGCACTTCGTGTGCCTTCACCCACACGATCCCACTTTTGGATGGGATTCTAACTAATCTATTGTGCCTTTCTATGAGCACATTATTTTAGGTGATGAACTCCATTCCCAAAACACAATCCATTCCACCCAAGGTGGAAACTAACAAGTCCACCTTTCCTCTCCAATTTCCTAATTAAAGGGGCACTTCTTTTGCTTGTGATGTGGTAGGATGGGGAACCCCATCCGCGAAGTGCACCTTGATGGGTGCCTTGAGCTCCTCCAAGTGGAACTCCATCTTTTTGACACTTTCTCGGGTTATGAAGTTGTGAGAAGCCCTTATGTCCAAAAGACATAACACATCTCGCTTAGCAATCTTCCCCTTCAAGAAGATAAGTCGATTGCATTCAGCTTGGGCTAGGTTGGCATTGAGGGCAATTACTTTAGAGCCTCCATTCCTCGCTTTAGACTTGGGGCAATCTTTGGAGTAATGCCTTATTTTGTTGCAGTTGAAGCATGCTCCCTTAGGCTTCCCACTAACATCTCCCTTGGGTTGGCTCCCTTTGAAAGGACCCCCTTTCTTAACAAAATCTCCCTTGGGCTTAAACCCCGAACCTTGGAAGTGTTTAGGCATTTCCTTCCTTGGGCTTCCTTGCCCTCGATTCCATTCATCTTCATGGCATGGCTTCTTGCGAAAGAACTTGTTGTCCTTCTTGAACCCGGATTTTTCAACTCGTCCCACATCTGAGAAACCTTCCACTTTCATGATGGCTTCGTTTAATGAGGAGGGCTAATTTTCCTCAAGCTTACGCTTGGCCCAAGTGGGAAGCCCCATCACAAATTGGCAGACGCGATCCAGCTCATGCATGTGCCGAATCTCAAACATGAGTTCGGAATAAACCCTCACATATTGTCACAAGTTGTCATTTGTGGCATTCACAAGGTCGCAAAATTTGCACCTTGAGATGAAGTCAGAATTCTTTGGAACAAATTCAGCTTCAATGCATTCCTTAAATAATTCCCAAGTATAACCATGGTTCTTCCCTTCCTCTTGTCTCATTGTCCTCCACCATGTGGCGGCATAGCCTTTCAAGTAGGATTAAGCAAGCTCCACGGTTGAATGCCATCCCACCTTGGTGGCATGTATATAATCCTCCATTTCGACAAGCCAAGAATCCACAACCTTTCGGTTGCGGGCACCATCGAAGTTCCCGGGTTTGGCTGGTTGGAATCCCGCATTTTTGGATGATCTTCCTTCGAGGACCGTAACCAACTTGCTAAAATCGGGCCTATTCATTTTGAAGAAAACTTCCAATTGTTCCTGGGTGAATAGGACCGAGCTCCATTGCTCTTCTTCATTTTCGGGCTCATCTTGGTCCTCCAAGGTTCTTGGTTCCTCTTCCCTAATTGATTCCGACGGGACTACTCGGTCTTCGATAGGTTTTTCCAACATGGTCTCTTGTGTTTACTTACAATTCTTCTTGGGTGCCATCCGAAACTCCCAAGAAGTGAATCGAGCTCAATCAGAACTTTAATACGACGTGATGCGCTCCCAACTTCCTAGTTAGACCTGAATTGGGTCTAAGTTACTCAATAGCGGAATTGTGAGGAACTCAGGGCACGCTCCCAGCTCTCCACACTAGAAGGGGTAGAGGGGCGTGCTGAAGCTCCGAGATGGGACTAGGATGAGTGACAAGCTATTCACTTAGTTTAACTTGCATCAAACCAACCAACAAGTTGGTTAGTTCACATTCTAGAGCACCCTTGGTGCTAAGACAAGCCACGGGCAACTCTGGATTCACTTGACTCATCACAACCCGGACTCGGGGGAAGCCACCACCTTCCCCCATGTAATATACATTGTGCCTCTCCACGGCACCCACACCCGAATGGCTTTTTGTCTCGGGACCCCCAAGGAGGAGTCCCCAAACTATCCCGGTTTGGACTCCTGGGACTTTGTGAGGTCATAACTCTTTGTTCAGACCTTCGATTGGGATAAGGTCTAAAGCAAACTTGTAGCCCTTCACAAGAGCTTTTCAACAGTGTAATGCACTCCACCTACACGCATCGGGGTCAGGTCGATTCCCGACTTTTAGTGGTTGGGAGTCAAATTGCCAATTTGACTCCCGGCCCTTCTTTTTGCCATAACTTGTGTTGTAGATGTCCAAATGGCCCATGCAAGGCCATTTTCGACATCTACACTTCTATAGCTTTCCAATGATATAAGTAGCACCCTAATGCAAGGTGTTTTGACCCCTGCAATTAAACTCTGAAGTTTTGGGAGTCCCGAAGGACTCCCAAGTCCCAATTTCAAGAGTGTGAGTTTCATCTTCACACTTTCTCAAAGTAAGGTTGTGATATAAGTGGAAATGATACCATGTAATAGAGGCATATTGGGTGAATGAATTCGATATGGAACATGCCTAAGAAGCCATAAAGGAATTCCACACTAGACTGGCAAAGAAGAGGCGTAAAACGTGATAAGGACATCACCTTTCTTTTAGTGGGGCAAGGAGTCACATAAAATGTACCACATCAAGTTGCAAGTGAAATAAAGGCTGAAAATTTTCAAGAAATTGTATCACGAAAATAATGTATAAGTGCAAATAGGGTTATCAAAGTTAGCATTGGACAAATGGAACTTTTTGCGTAGGCCCAAATCAAAATTAGATTCCTATATTGGGGTTAAGAGAAACCTTGACCCAAAAAGAGGAGGCAAGCAAGGTGAACTTGCAGGGACATGCACAAGCTTTAAGTGCATTAAAGGGTTGGTTGGTAGTGGCGGCCAACACGGGAAGTCATGACCCCGTTCGCATATTTTAATCGTGTAGTTTGGGATTTGGGTTTTTGCAAAACCCAAATGTTACTTTTCGTACATTTATGAACAAACCTTTTAGTTAAAGCTTGATTATTGTGATCAAGGCACAAGGTTGGGAAAGGAGTCATGTCAAGTAGCTTAGGTCAAGATTAGACTTGACTTGAGTTGCTCATGAGGGGAAGGCAGAAATAATGGCCTCCCAAATGAGGGCTCCGTCAATTAGGCTAGTTTAGGTATTTTGACGGAGCAAAGGTTAAGAGTTTTCTATGAAATACCCTTGGACTTGCCAAGAAAATGTTAGAAACATGGGGACGCCTAAGTTAGCTTGAGGCAAGGTCTTACCGCAAAAGTCGACACTTGATGGCTAAAAATCCAAAAAAAAACAATTGCAATTGTTGAAAGAAATTTTAAGTGTCAATGAGGACATTAACCTTTTCTTCTAGTGGGGGAGAGTGTCCAACCCTACTTTGAAAGAGTGTGAGGATGAAACTCACACTCCCAAAATTGGGACTTGGGAGTTTTCCGGGACTTCTGAAACTTCAGAGTTCAATTGTAAGGGTCAAAACACCTTGCATTGGGGTGTTATTTATATCATTGGAAAGTTATCGAAGTGTGGATGTCGAAAATGGCCTTTCATGGCCATTTGGACATCTATAACACAAGTTATGGCAAAAAGAACGGTCGGGAGTCAAATTGGCAATTTGACTCCCGACCACTAAAAGTCAGGAATCGACCTGGCCCCGGTGCGTGTAGGTGGAGTGCGATACACCGTTGAAAGCTCTTTAGGAGGGCTACAAGTTTGCTTTAGACTTCATCCCAATCGGAGGTTTGAGTAAAGAGTTATGACCTCACAAAGTCCCGAGAGTCCAAACTAGGACAATTTCGAGACTCTTCCTTGGGAGTCCCAGGACAAAAAGCCATTCGGATGTGGGTGCCGCGGAAAGGCACAAAGTATATTATATGGGGGAAGGTGGTGGCTTCCCCCGAGTTTACGCCGTGGTGAGTCATGTGAGTCCATAGTTGCCCGTGGCTTGTCCTAGCACCAAGGGTGCTTTAGAAAGTGAACTAACCAACTTGTGGGTTGGTTTGATGCAAGTTCGAATAAGTAAATAAAGCTTGTCATTCTTCCTAATCACATCCCGGAGCTTTAGCACACCCCTCTACCCCTTCTAGTGCTGAAAATTGGGAGTGTGCCCTGAGTTCCTCACAATTCCAATGTTGAATAACTTAGACCCAACTTGGGTTTAACTAGGAACTTTGGAGCGCATCATTTAGTCTCCTTATGCTTGCAAATCCTTAATTGGTTTTGTGATGTTTTCATTATGTTATGCCCAATGCCTTAGTTATTTGTTTCATACAATGTTTTCATTTTTAGATATTTTACAACATCACATTGAGTTTAATACTCGTATCGTAGCTACATTGGAAAAGTTACTTGGTGCGATCTCGGTCACCTAGCTCATTGTTAAGTCATTCTTTTTACTTTTTCGGATGGCTTCAACCTCCCTTTTGTAATTCAGATTGTTACCCCCACATTCTTGGGAGTTGGGCAATGATCGTTTTCACGTTTGTCATTCATTTCCAATAGTTTGATCACCCTATTCTTCTAGATGCAATAACACATGTTGAAACTAACACTTCCCCATTCCATATGGCATTATGAAATACACAAGCCTTTTTACCCTAGGTTGTTTGTTTTTATGTCCCACCTTTTGAGAGCTTAATGGTTCAATCTTATCCTTAGTTGCAAGCATATTTGGTGGACCACCTACATGAATAGGAGTTTGCCTCACTTCACTTCTAATAGATGTTCCTTCAAATATCATACGAGCACATTTTCGCTCATGTGCGAGTCCAGGGGTAGGCACTTGGTTATTAGCTTGTCCTACCACACTTGCATTTTGTTTTTCTTTAGTCCACTTTTTTGCAACATTATGTATTTGTCTTGGCTTACCACATCCTACCGGTGCCCATCTTTCATAATGTTAGTGTTGTCATACCATTGATGATCTAGGTACCCATTTGTTTTGGTGCCCTGTAGGAATGAACGTATAGTACGCCTCTAATACACTTTGGGATATTATCATAGTTATTAATTTGGAAAGTGGAGCACATGTTTAAAGAGAGGTCTCCCACCTTTTCCCTCACCCTATTCGACAACAAGTGGATATCGTTATCACTAGAAATAGCTTCTGGTCCTTGATGGATGTCATCATTGTTGACATGATTCATACAAATATGGTGTAACGAACATCACCGATGACAACACATGCAATGATTATGGTTGCTCAGGAAAATATGATCATATGTTGAACAAGCAACAAGCGATGACTTCATTCCCCTTGCTATTGAGACATATGAGTATTTTCATTTTCGTTTTAATTCATTTTTTACCACTTGTGCATAGACCACTATTGAACGTCATCAATAATCTTCTTTAGTCCCCTTGATGCTTATTGTTTTACAATCGACAACATGTGTTCATAGCCCTATAATGTGCGCAAGCCATAACGATTCTTCAACAAGGTGCTACACTTGGTCAAGATTTCTCATCTCTTCCACACATCATAACTAATGCACCTCTATCGCTAGTTGATTTGTGACAAATGACAGCTCTTTTGTCTTAGGTCTTTTTTGTTATTGTTGATTATCATTTCGTAACCATGAGTAAGCCTTTTATCTCATTTTGGTTGATTGTTTGCTTTTGTTTTTTTCTTTGGGTTGTGTCTTATTTTGTTCACGTTTGCCTTGTACTTTTGATGGATGGGTTCCCATCCTTGATTTTTATTTATAGGGTTTTTCTTCATTGGGCAAACTGGGAGCCATAAGTGGCAATCAGTGCTGGCTCATTAGTACATATGTACCCAGCCCCACCCATTTTTAATCAACCTGTTATATTGCCCCCCCACCCCCAAACTCTTCTTTCACGCGACTCAAATTAAGAAGTCACTGTGACTTCGCATGTCCCCTGTTTGCTGATACGCCACGTCCTGGTCCCCCTGCCCCACCTCCCCCCAACGAACTCTTCTTTCACGCAACTCAAATTGAGTAAGAAAGGGGTCGAGGTGTTTGCTGGCACACCACGCCCCCGACCTTCCCCCCGGCCCCCCGCGCCCCCAACTTCTTCTTTCACGCGACTCAAATTAAGTAAGAAAGGGGTCAAGGTGTTTGCTGTTACGCCAAGTCCTGGTGTAAAACCCCTGCAAAATAAAATAAAATCAAAGATCCCCTAAAACAGCAGCAGCCAGAGGAGCAATACGGTAGTAGGAAAAGGACGAATCCTGGAGTCTTGGGCCCCCGTCCCCCCAAAGTCCAGGAAATCCTGTTCATCAGATTCCACAAGTTACTTGGTACTTACCCTCTTCTGTCACTCTATGATTGGCCACAGCCGACCGTCTCCTCCTCTCTCACCATCATTGGTCGATGGAAGAATCAACGAAAGTTGCAAGTTGAACGAAAATCAACCGCTCATGATCATCCGTTGATCCATGAATCAATGACGAAAGGAATGTCGCAAGCTGGAAACAAAATCATGGCTAGGCAGTGCCTTTTCTTCCGCGGCGAAAATTTCGCCAATTTGTGGAACATGTTTTCAAAAAAGAATATTTTGTCACAAATTCCCTATTTTTTGAAGAAAACAAATTCCATTAGCATGCTGTCAAATTCTCATTTTTCTGTTGTTGTTCCTTCTAGAGTTTGGACTGGACCGAATTTTTGGCGGAAGGGTGAGAGTGAAGATGACTTGAGGGGTAAGAGAAGGAAAAAAACAAAAGAAAGAGAAAGAGGAGGAAGAGTAGTTTATTGTAGGATAAAACCCTAGGTCCCATGGCATTTATGGAATTCCAAAAAGGCCATGCGTGTGAGGCAGGTTTTTTACTTGGGCTTGGGGGAAAACCAGAAAAGATTCCGTGGCCTTGGGTCCCTAGACATTACAACCTCTCAGTCTCTTGTCCTGAGCCTTGGACCATTTCATCTTGGGGCCCGTAGCTACCTAGGGTTATTGGGAATACAGGTGAAGAATGAGTGAATAAAATTAATCAGTGTTTTTTACATCAGCATATATTACATTCAAAAAGGCCATCCATGAAGGCATGATTTATTATAAATTTGGCTTAGGCTTGGGGTAAGCCTCAAAATATTCTTTTGATTTGAAGTCCGTGGGCATGTCCTAAATGGGGCCTCAGGTCATCATGTACAAGATCTCAAGTAGTCAAGAGTCATTTTGTGTGAGCCCCAAGCCACCATGTCCTAGACCCAAGGCTGCCTGGAATTGGGACATAGCAGCCTAGGGTCTAGAACATGGTGGCTTGGGGCTCACACAAAATGACCCTTGGCTACTTGGGTTCTTGGACATGAGGACCTGGGACCATACTTAGAACATGTCCAAGGACTCCAAACTAAGATAATATTTTGGTCCTACCCCAAGCCTAAGTCAAATTCATAATAAATCATGTCTTCATGGATGACCTTTTTGGATGTAATGTATGCTGATGTAAAAAATAACTGATTTATTTTATACACTCGTTTCCAACAACATGTGTTCCCAATAGTCCTGGGTAGCTGTGGGCCCAAGATGAAATGGCCCAGGGCTCAGGACAAAACACTGAAAGGTTGTAATGTCCCGGGTCAGGGAATCTTTTGTGATTTTCCCCCAGGCCCAAGCCAAAACTCAAATATTTTTACCTTCCTCACACGCATGCATGGCTGGCTTTTTTGGAATTCCGTAGGCATTACCAAAATAAGGGAGCACAAGGCCATAGTCGAATGCAGACCTAATTTTGGTGATGCCTTCGTCCAAGGGCTTTAGCCTACGATAAGAAGTGCCAGAAATTCAGTGGAGAAACTGAGGCGAAACAGGAGGGGAGCATTATGAGAAACGAAATGCCCTCCCAAAAATGGAGAAAACTAGGCAAACAGGGAGGGGTGCATTGTGAAAAACGAAAGGCCCTCCCTGCTCCTCCTGGATGAAAAATATGCTTTATAAGGTTACCTCATTTACACTGCAAAATTTCTGGCAGGTCATTACGTGATAGAATCTGACGGGAAATAAGCAGCCGGGGTACTTTCACTTCGTACAGAATGGGTTACGTGCAGGAGTGAAGAAGAACAAAGGGAGATTTTCTAGCCTAGTGTTTGTTTGTTTGTTTGTTTGTTTTGTTGTAGATGGTAGCTGGCGACAACGGGAGAGGTTTGGTGGCAGGAGCAGAAGAATTTGTTGTGGGGGATTTCGAGGATTGGGATGGGATCTCAAAATTACCAACAACAGCAGTAGCAGCAGCAGCTTCGGGACGCTTTTGCTGCAACGGATTTGTTGTTGTAGAAACACTATCATTATTAGCACCATGGTGACACAGGCGTTGTGGCGGAGGAAGGCAGTGCGGCAGCCGCAGCGAAATGGCCACACAGAGCTGGCCAAGAGGCTCCGTATCATGGACCTCATCTCCATTGGTTTGTAATCTTTTTTTTCTCTTTCCTCCTGCTGGCTCCCTGGCCGCTTGAATTTGGGAGCTCCTAGTCTGAGCTGGTTGGGTGTCAATTGGAATTGCCATCTTCTACCATTTTGATCACTTGGGTACTCGACCATCCTACTAGTGATCTGATCAGAATAGCAGTATAGAGATCCAATCGAATTTGATTCAGATTTGGCAAGTATCATGCCAGACTGCATGTGGAATTTGCAAAATTGTGAAAACCTGGATGTGGAATTTGCTTTGTTGTTGTTCAAGCTGGTTATGTGGGCAAGGATGATGGCATATGGATATGCTCATCTTACCACCTATAGCAGCTTTGTGTCAGGATGTATGATGCTATGCAGTGCATCTGAGATAGATGTGTACACACAATGCAGGAATAGGGTCAACCATAGGAGCAGGGGTGTATGTGCTTGTCGGAACAGTGGCCAGGGAGCGAGCAGGGCCAGCCCTCACAGTGTCATTCCTTATTGCTGGAATTGCTGCAGCTCTTGCAGCTCTGTGCTATGCTGAGCTTTCAAGTCGCCTTCCTTCGGCCGGTAGTGCCTACCACTATGCCTACACATGTGTGGGTGAAGGGTATGTATGAGCTCACTCCTTTGATTTCCATCTGGTGCTTTATGTTTTCTGTCCCCTTTGGATTTTTCTTTGGGGCAAAACCCAAAGCTACTTACAAGAGCCAAACTTCAGTTCAGTCTTGTTCTAAGGAGTGTCAAGGTAGAGATCAAATGAAAGCTTGCATTTTCTCTGTGGTGTGCAAGGAGCAATTATAGGTCATGGGTCCAGTAGAGGCAATCCGGAGATGATCATTGTGTGCTGCTTTGAGTGCAGGGTGGCATGGATCATTGGGTGGGCTCTCGTCTTGGAGTACACAGTGGGTGGCTCTACTGTTGCGCGGGGTATCTCACCAAACTTGGGAATCTTTTTTGGAGGCCAAGAGAACTTGCCGGCATGGTTAGGTCGGCATACCATTCCAGGGATTGACGTTGTGGTCGATCCTTGCGCTGGGCTTTTGGTGGTGGTCGTTACAGGACTCCTGTGCTTGGGCATTCGGGAGAGTGCAAGGGTGCAGTCCGTGATGGTAATTATCAACATTCTAGTGCTGCTATTTGTGGTGGGAGCAGGTTCATGGGTAGGGTTTTCCAGTGGCTGGCAGGGCTACTACCAGTCTCAAGGCTATCTACCCTATGGAGTCAATGGAATGCTTGGAGGTGCAGCTACGCTTTTCTTCGCATACATTGGTTTTGACACTGTTGCCAGTACAGCAGAGGAGGTGAAGCATCCACAGCGAGATCTCCCTTTGGGCATTGGGTTTTCTCTCTTCATCTGTGCAAGCTTGTATATGTTGGTCTCTGCTGTAATCGTGGGCCTCGTTCCCTTCAATCTGATAGACCCAGACACACCTCTGTCTTCTGCATTCAATGACCATGGCATGCCCTGGGCCACATATGTTGTAGCAGCAGGTGCAGTAGCTGCATTGTCAACTGCCCTCATGGGATCACTTCTGCCTCAACCCAGAATATTGATGGCAATGGCACGTGATGGCCTGCTCCCACCCTTCTTCTCCACCCTCCACCCAGTAACAGCTGTACCTGTCAACAGTACCTTGATTACAGGATTAGTTGCAGCTCTCATGGCATTCTTTATGAGTGTGGACCAGCTTTCAGGCATGGTGAGTGTGGGGACATTGTCAGCCTTCACAATGGTTGCCGTGTCCCTACTAATTCTGAGATATGTGCCACCTCCTGAGGTTTCAAAGGCAGTCATCGTCCAAGTTCTCCCTGACAAGGGTCCTCCTCCGTTGTCTGTGCACATTTCACCATCAAGGCCAGTTTTTGCCAAAGGCAGTGCCATCTTCTCACCTATATTGTCAATTTTTTCAGATGCATCCCTGCAAACACTGTCTGGCAATAATGGACTTGAAGATGATTGTTCATCATCAGCAAGCAGCAGTGGCTCTCTTCTACTCCAGGATGAGGTGGATGATGAGCCAGATGTGAATGAAACAGCAGCAGCCCCAGACGAATCCCCTGCCATGAGTTCACAAGTGGCACTTCACAAATCTTTGCTCTATGCAGATGAAAGTAGAACTTCACCTGAGTCAAATGAGGATTTAAGGCGATGGGCAGCTGTATTTGCAATAACCGGAGTTTGTGTTGGTGTCATCCTCATCAGCCTGGCTACTGCAGCAGAGGAACTTCCAATATCCATTCGATGGACTCTGGGAGTGTTGGGCACTCCATCCTTTGTGGCTGCATCAACAGTTTTATTTTTGATTGAGCAAGATGAAGGCCGTCATAAGTTTGGGCAAGCAGGAAGCTTCCATTGTCCCTGGGTACCAGCATTACCATTGGGGAGCATTCTCGTAAATGTTTACTTGCTCGTGAATCTTGGGCTCCCGACATGGTTGCGTGTTTCGGTCTGGTTACTTTTGGGGGTCATGGTGTATATGGTCTATGGAATGAGTCACAGCCAACTTGCAATGGAATTGCCCAAGGAGGACCAGACCACCATGAGTTCCAAGCTACTGCCAGACATACAAGTGTGAGTGCTTCAAAGTTGTTGCAGTAGTAGGACCGTCATCCACCCTTTTAAACAAAATAACTTGGGTTTATCATTTGGGAACCCCCTTTGACTGCATGGATGAGAAGGAACTGCAAAATGGCAATTTCACAATGGCTTTCAACAAGGAGCACATCTCAACATGACATCAAATCATTGAGTTTTGTGGCTCATCTGTAATGAGCAACAAAATGTGTTTTTTAGTTATAATAGTCCCAAGTCGAGTTCTATTGGCAATCTGCAAGGGTGGCCAATTGCACCTACAAATTGATGTAAATGATTCATATTGTTCAAATCTAGGAGTGCTCATGACTATACTGCAGCATTTTAGGAGTTTCCAGCACTATTCTCAATCAGAGATCTGTTGTAATTTTATTGTCATGGCTGCTGCAGCCACTGTAAAGATACTAGGTTTTTGCACCAGCAAATGTAAGCTTGCAATTATAAATATGGTGATAATTGCAAGCCTACATAGATTACTCTGAGATGGAGATTGTTTAACTGGAGAGCAGTGTTGTGGACATTTCAATGTGCAAAACAAGGCTAATTGTGACCTAACTTGGGGTACATTTACACAGGTGCAACTCAGGTGCATGAGGACGAGCATTGTGATGTCCAATGAATTTGTAGGCGAATATTTTCTTCAATGATGGCCCATTTTCTACAAATTTCATGCTTCCCCTAGTCTCATGCCTCATAACCACACATATTCTTGAAGGTATCATTTGTATGTTATTTTTCAGTCTTCAAATTTTTTAATCCTCAAACATAGGTACACCTTTTATTAACAATGATACTACCTATCAACTACTACCTATTAACCTAATTACTACTTATTAATTAATCTAGCTTCTTAATTAATGTAGCATGTGTGACACTTGGGTTAAGCCTAAGGCTAGGCCACATGACATTTAGGTTAGGCCTAAATTTAGGCCATTTCATGTGGCATCTAGGCTACATCTAGACTTACATCACATAGGCAAGTCATGTAACACTTATCTTAGTCTAGGGCTAAGTAGTGTGCCAAGCTCGAGAAGTGCGAATTTGGGGTGACGGAAGTGGACTTCCTTGGACATAGAATAACTCAAGAAGGTTTGATGATGGATGATCACAAGGTCAAGGCAATTTTGGATTGGGAGCCGCCTAAGTCGGTTCCCGCCTTGAGATCCTTTTTGGGATTGGCCTCCTACTATCGCAAGTTCATCA
>Ga0209611_10009174_pt1 | contig 15083 bp, 15 predicted proteins | sample S1TSphgellanicum_3_FD_187693 | JGI IMG/M metagenome (GOLD analysis project Ga0209611, IMG submission 187693) | Host-associated microbial communities from peat moss isolated from Minnesota, USA - S1T2_Fc - Sphagnum magellanicum MG (SPAdes) (version 2) | ecosystem: Host-associated > Plants > Peat... | reverse complement strand
ACAATTGGAGTATACCTAGTACATTATTATAATTGCAACTAGTTGAGGCTTTGGATAAACATGTATAACCTAATGCAATACTACATACCACATTGAATAATTTAAAAAGGCCACAAATTCTTACCACAAATGTTGGTTATGTAAGGCGACAACTTAAGTATAAGTAAGTTAGAGCATATTTAGTAATGCTCAGTATGTGACCGTGCAAAAATATTTCTCACATCCAAATTTAATTGTGTACTTTTTTCCAACCCCACCCATAAAACTGGGACTGCAAATATGTGGGAGACTAGCAAACCACCTGGACCAGTCATTATGATCGACCAATTAGAAATAGGGGGTCATATTTACTAAGCTTTTCTTTGACAAGTGGTAGGCTTTGTTGTGGCCTTTACCAACCCTTGCAAACTGTGCAAACATACTATCTAAACCATGTTGTTGAGCCAAACTGGCATGTTTTGACTTTTCTTCATTCAATTTTAATTTGCAGGGTCACATATTGAGCACTGGTGCATTTGGTCTAACATAATTATCTAATAGAATTATTACACTCAACATTGTGTACAATTGTTTCTTCTCAACTCTCACATGTAAACATGGAAAATGGGACAATATAAGGTAATACACTATGGTGTTTGAAGGTTAATCATGTTGGCCAAAGATTATAGCTAACCAATTAAGAACAATCATTTTATTGTGCAATGTTTATTGTAAGCATTGAATCTTGTGTAAATTTAGTGGCCAAAATGGTATTTGTTGTCTCGAATTAACATATGAATATTGCATTTTGCTCAAATTATATTGTGGAGGCCATTGATGGAGTTGCTCTTATATTGAATATGCCCATTTGGTATTTGAGTATATTTCACCATCATTGTTTCATTAGAAAATATGGACAACACACAAACATCACATCACATCACAAACAAGTTAGAATAAAGATTAATTAAATGTCATCACATGGACCAATCATTATGACTGACAAATCAAAGCTAATCAAATTTTTTGATTGATCAAAACTTGAGAGAATGTTACAAAATAGACCGGTCAATGATCAAACATTTAAGCACTCAAGGCAGGCTGGATCCAAGGGGAGGGCTCCATTGTTTTTGGTGTCCCAAAAAAACTTGAACCCCTTCTCTTTACACATCTGACACATTAACAATTGTTGAAAACGAATTTAAAATGAGAAAGTTGGAAGCCCCCAAAGTAAAGGGGGTCAAGAACTCCAAAACAAACCACCAAACTACAAAGGCTGATTCTCAAACACTCAAAAAATTCTTTGTATGTTGTTATGTTGTTAGTAGAGTTGAAAGATGATTTGTAAAACTTCAAGTGACACTCCTATAATGCTTTAAATCATTTAAAATGAATAAGAAGTAAGAAAGTTATCAAACACATTTTGCAAGTTGGAAAGCTTTTTTTTTTCTTGTTATTTTTTAATTACTCTTTTTCCTTTGCACTTCAAAGATGATCCCTAAAGCTTGAAGTAACCCTCCCATAACATTTTAAATCACTCAAAATGAAGCACATATGATGAAGATATAAATAAGTGTTCGGTCATAGGCAGGAGATCCGTGATGAGCCGATCTACCCTAGTGGAGACTTCTTGTTGGTTTTGCAACGCATCTGTGTTGTGTCCTTTGCTTGTCGCGATGGCGTTGTCTAAGACGACGTCGACAACGCTCCTCTCGCGTGCACCTCTCGTCTCTAGTGTTCTGCTCGCACCTTCGTTTCCTTCCTCTTTGGCATGGCGTCAGATTCCGGCGTTCTTTTCCAGTGCGTCCTCGGCTGATCATTACGCACCCAACAACAAGGTGTCCGTGGTTGTGGAGGAGATTCGACAGGAGTCAGCGGTGGTGGCGGAAGAGAGCGAGAAGGAAAACCCTGAAGAACATGGGGAGGAAAAGCGGGATGCGGACAGAGATGACGGTGATGAGGAGGAGTTGGACATTAATCCCGAGACCGGGGAAGTGGGAGGACCGAGTGGACCAGAGCCCACGCGCTATGGTGACTGGGAGAAGGGTGGCCGTTGCTACGATTTTTGATCTAGCTTCTTTGAAATGAATGTTGTAAATAGATAGTTAGCGGAATTTTTTTTTTGAAGGTGCTCTCGCTCATATTGTCCTTGAGATAAACGTCTTCGATCGCAATGTTATTTTGCGAGATTGCGGTTGGTTGCGTAGATGTGATTACGTAGCAGAAAGATCTTCTGTGCCTTGCCCCGTGAATCGAGCAGGCATAATTAGGTACGCGAAAGGCAGAAAACAAGGACACCGAATTCAAAACCCTAATATGTAGGTATGTGTACTGCACAGAGACTCTTGCGACAATTCTTGTTGGCGTACTGTGTACGTAAATCTTCCTGTGACCTATGTGGAAATCAGACTAAAGATCTCGTCTTTTTTCTACTCGATTGTCGACTCTGTGTGGGAAAGTAGTTGTTGATGTTATTACTTCCAACAATTTCTTGTTGGCATGGTTATCAATAGCAAGCCGTGAGCAAGATTTGTCTACAGCATTTTCGACCTTTGAGCAGGGTTGCTGTGACTTTCCCCCTTCTTTTAGCAAGTGCTCTGCAGGTCCCAAACTTTAGGGCAAGGATGGATGATGCCCCCTGGAACTTTGAAACTTTGAAAGAAAGTGGTACAAGATCAATTCTGTTCCAAATGTAAGTTTGATGCCCTAATCAGATACCTATCTGTTATTATACAATCTCAGACAAAGGAAATGCATGCTGTCTTTTAGTTGATGATAATGGTTTGGGGTTGTTATTGCTGGTTTTAGAAGCTCCTTTGCAGTTCTTGCTTCTTATGGATCTTGGAAGTGCAAAATCAAAGTGATGGTCAAATTGCAGTGTCCAGTTATTGTCTTCTTTTGAATGTGGGCTCTCTGTTCTAGCTTCTTCAAAAAAATTCCTACATATTGTCTCCATTTTGAGATGGTTCTGTACATATGTGTTCTCTTCACACAACCATTTCTCTTCGAAGGTGACTTATCCTGGCATCCCAAGATGTACTTTCAGCCCAGGATGCTAAACTCAGGAGTTCATATGGTTGTTCTGTGCTCAACCTAGTTAGTCCATAATTCATGAGCACAACACTACTCAAATAGTCTGATTGCCTAATATTTTTTTCAAAGATGTTGCAGTTACCTGTAGGTTCAGGACCTAATTGCCCCACTCCTTTTTGTGAAAAGCTTTGTTCTATTCTGCGAAGCTCCAATGGCTTGTTTTCAAGGAGATTGAGTCTTGAATTGTAAGCATGAGGATTTCATGCCTGACCCTGGCAGCCACTAACTGAATAGTCTGGTTGCTTGATATCTTCTTCAAAGATATGGCAGTTGCCTGCAGATTCAGGATCTAATTGCTCCACTCATTTTTTGTGAAGAGTGGTGTTCTTCTCTGCAAAACTCCAATGGCTTTGTTTTCAAGAAGATTTAAGTCTTGAATGGTAAAGAAGCATGAGGATTTTGTGCCAGACTCCTGCAGCAAACTTTTGGTGCTCTTTTTGCAAATGCATGTAATGGAATCTGCTTCCTTCTCCAACAACAGCACACAACCCTAGGCCATAGATCTTCTAGTGTATAATGCATTCTTTCTTTGCATGCAATTTACAACTTGGATCCAAAACTGTGATTAATTCTTAAGTTTTCTCAGGCAATAAGAGAGCTTGAATGACAATTCTGGGATATTCTGACAATTCTTTGTTCTGTTTTCTTTTTTGTTTCAAAATTCTGCAACTGGCATGTTTGAGGGAGTGAGGAGTGAATTGCAAAGAACACTAAGAAAGCTGCATTTTGGTGATGTTAAAGGCTTTTTTGTTACCATTGTTAGGAAAACAGGACACAAAGATTGGAATGGATTAGCCTGTTTGGAAGAACTACATGTTTGTGTGCACTCAACCATATATTATGTAAGTAGAAACTGATGGGTGAAAGCAATATGTACTTTCTGGTGATCATGTTTGCCTTTGGACATGATGATAGACTAGTTTTCTCTTGACCTAAAAGCTTGCATTCCTTGATCACCAAGTTAATGTTGTTTGCCAAACTTCATCCAAATGCTTTCTTGTTCTATTGACATAGAAAAGCTCATGGGAGAGAAGAAAGTCATACTACTAATTTGTTCTTCACCTCTAAAAGCTTGAATTGCTTGATCATTATGCTCTTGTGGTTTGCCCATGTCATCTGAATCCTTTTTTGCTCTATTCACTTTGAATATTATGGATTGAGCTTCTGTCTCATCATTTTATGACACATGACCTTCATTTGGGGCTGCCTTGAACTTGTGAAGAACCTGAGACAGCATTGGATCATAGTGTCTTCAATTTCAAAGAAATCTGGAAAGGATGTATACCTCTTTGATAAACTACTTAAGGGATCTGTTTTCTATGCCTGATTTGTTAGGAGCTTGCAGTGCTGTTACCACAGTTCAAGAACATCAAGAGTGGCTCAATGGCAGAGCCTACTCTTTTTGAAGAAGACAATTTGTTTGCAAAGAAGCCGAATCCTCAGGTACCATTTATCAAGTATTCTGTGTAAAGTAGAGAATCTACAGAACAACCTTCTTTCAATTCTCATAGTATCTATTATTGAACTGACCTTCGAAGGAACCTGGAATCTTTGGCTCTCAAGGTGTGCAGATCCTGATCAGAAACTGCAAATTCACCTGTTCAGTTATCGTTTTTGCATCATCCAGATCAAATGATCCACCTTTTGCTGTATACTGGAAACTGCAAAAGTATTTTCTGCATGTGGATAAATCACCATATGCAAGTAAAAACTTGTATAGTCTTCCTTACACTACAATCGATCTTTTGTGTATTTCGTGAGGTAGGCATATTGCTCCTTATGCTGGGAGATAAGCCTCTGGCAGAAGACACTGTCAGGATCACCATGTTGTAAGATGTAATCATAGTACTTGAGGCCCTCATGAAATTGCTCTGCTGTTGCAAATGCCCTCAATAGCACCCCGTATGTTACATAATCTGGGATAAATCCAGCATCCTCCATTTGCACCAATAAATGCTCAGCTTCCTTGTATAACCCAGCTCGCCCATAAGCGTCCATGAGAGCAGTGTAGCTCTGCATGTCTGGTTCTATGCCATAATTTTTCATCTCTTGAAATGTTGATAATGCTTCCTGCATACAGAGAGATCATTTTTGATAAGCTGCAATTGAAGAATGCAACACCTTGATATTACATCAAAGCTCTTTCACTTGTGTAATGCCCATCTTAAGTAGCAGCATCTGAAACTACAACCTGACATAAAGCACTACCTCACTTGTCTCAAGTTGAAATTTGGTGCTGAGAAATCACCTGATGCATACCATGGTGGCTGTAGCTGTTGATAAGTCCACAAAAGACAGTGGCATCAGGAACACAACCTGCAGCTTGCATCTCTTGCCACAATTCCTGAGCTTCAGCAAAGAGACCCCATCGCCCAAAGGTATTGATCATGGCACTGAAGCTCACTAAGTTAGGAGAGTGGCCAGCACTTTTTAGGTCATCATACAACTGGGCAGCTTCATCAATGCAGCCCGCTTTGCCCAGCGAATCAAGAAGAATGTTGTAGGTCCAAAGATTAGGTGCACATCCTGCCTGCTTCATGTTGTCTAGTACTTGCCGTGCCTTCACAAAGTGGCCACCTTTGCTGTATGCATCAAGCATGGTATTGTATGTCACCTGCAACAAGTTGAGAAACTGACAATAAGAGACACATACAGATGGTACCTGCATGGGTGAAAATGTACAAGAGCCATAGCACATCACATGCCTTAAATATCAAATCAGACTGGTTCTGTAAGTCATTCATCATGTCATGTTTGACAACGTGTAATAGACTTTGCTGAAAATATTTCAACTGTATGAAGTTCAGAGGTCAAGCTAAGTATGTTTCTGTTTATTGAGTACCCGATCAGGAGAGCAACCTTTGCTCTGCATTTCAATAAACACACCCTCAGCTTCCTCAAATAGCCCGCCTCTTCCACACATGTCAATCACAGTGTTGTATGTGTACAAATCTGGGAGGCATCCCGCACCCTCCATTTCCCCATATAAACCCATGGCTTGCTCATAGCATCCTTCAATTGAGTATGCTTTCAGCAAAGAGTTGTAAGTCCAGGAAGTAGGGGCACGCCCTAATTCCTTCATCTCTTCAAACAATGCTACTGCTTCCTGCAGTTTTCCTGACTTCCCATAGCAGTTGATCATTGCTGTGTACGTCACAACATTTGGCAAGCAGTTCACAGCTTTCATTTCTGTCAGAATTTGTGTGGCAGCATCCAAGAGTCCATGGCGAACACATGCGTTGACCATACAATTGTATGTAATATCATCTGGTTGGATTCCCTGCTTTTTCATCTCCTCAAAGAGAGCCACCACCTTGTGCAATCGGAATCCATTCTTGGCACATGCATGGATTAGTATATTGTAAGTTACAATATTTGGTTCACAACCATCCTTCTTCATCACTTCAAAAATCTCCCAGGCTTCTTTCAGCAATCCTTGCTTTGTATACCTGCAGATGATCATGTTTTGATTAGGTTACCCAACACAGAAAACCCAAGACACAACCTTGCATCTTGCACCAATGCACATATCAATCACTAAAATGAAATCAGAAGCAACATCTGCATTTTTTCCTGTGAATCTTACAGGTGAAGATGAGTAATTGTGAGATGTCAGAACCCACCCGCTGATCAAAACTGAGTAAGAGTGGACAGTTGGGGTTATCATTGCATCTCTCATCTGATCAAATATCTCTTTGATAAGACCTAGCTTGCCTTCTTGCCCAAGAATGGACATTATTGTGACATAGTTTTGCTCACGCATTTCAAACTTTGATTGGGCTTGCAGAAAGCGAAAGACTTGCAGAGCTTGTCTTCGAGCCCCACGACACTCCATCTGCTTCATCATCTAGAAAACAATCCAATGTAATATCCTTTAGTCAAATTTCACCTTCAATTCAAGTTCCACAGGGATTATTAGTTAAGAGAGTTGGGAACCTGGAAGCGGAAAATTTCAGCAACAGAATAATAGGTGGGTGGGAGTTCAATGTGCAACAGTTGGAAGGGAGATCTGATGCTAAAGGCATGTCCAAACTCCATGTAATCCAACAACCAACACTAGAGGTGTTGAATGAAGTGTGTGGACCATGGACCAACAATACACTCAGTGCAAGTCCAGGCACAGAGTTCAAGCTGACAACTTAGAAACCTCAGAGTAGGTGAGCTCTTTGACACTCCAAATGTGCAAAGGTTCCAAGTTTCCAGCTTGTACAGTCAGGCTGTCTTCTATATTGTCAAGAGCATCAGCAGTGATTTTCAGTCCTTTCTATTCAATTGAACACATTCTCATTCCATAAACCAACTCATGCAATCCTTGAGAAGTTGCAATTGTCATCGTACTCTCTCACATTCACAAACAGAATCATTGATCAACATTGAACATTTGAACTTGCCTGATTCCAAAGAGAGAAATCACCACCGAGTGCAGTTGATGCCCTCTGCAAAGCATCACCCATATTATCACTATGTGCCAAAACATCAATCACCGCCTTGCGCACAATTTCCATGGTCTTATTATTATTGCCTTTGGCTTCACTTCTCCTGTTGTTGGACACTCTTTTGCGTTTGCTCAAGAGACCGAAAGCTTGAGGCTTCAACATATTTGCTGGAGGACTCTCTCTTTCAGAAACCTTATTGGGATTCTTATTAGATTCTGTGACAACCACCTCACTTCTGTGGTTCTCCAAAGTTACTTCTCTTGCAACTTCTGTGTCATAGGGTTTTTGTTGCAACCTGTTATTCTTTGTCCTGACATCACCATCCCTAATCCCATTTCTCGACTGTGTAACTTCTGCTAATATACTTGCTGCCTCACTTCCTGCCTCCCTTGTTGAGCTATCAAGCTCCCTCAATTGCTTTGACAGTGGTGCATGTTCAAAAGGCTTGTAGCCATCACTTGCTTGACCCACTCCATATGTTTCATCTCTATGGTCTTGAGCTTCTGGCAAGTCTCCCATCTGCTGGAATCTGTAAAGCAACAATATAAGGTGTATGCAACCAAGAAGAATTTACACTCCTGATGGACTGGACCTGTAACCAATTTCTGTTAAAGGAGGGGTGTGTGCAGCGTGGCTGGTATGAGTGTGCCTGCCATGACTTTCCCATTCACAACTCTATCTCAATTCGCATTCAAACCTGGGCATCAATTCTTCTCTTAGAGCATTTGCAGCAGTGCTCAGCATATGACCCTGCACTGAAAATCTTGGATGAGGTACAGCAGTCAAATCCAGTGGATTCACTGGAAGACTGTGGTGACACTGGAAAAATGCACAGCTTCCTGGAAAAATACAGTCAATTCATATTTATTCACTGCTCCCTGTTTCTGATTGGCAAGATAGTTAGATTGGTCTGGATGGGTTGCTATTAGGTAGTCGTCTCCCACCTATTTGCAGTCCCAGTTTATGGGTGCGGTTGGAAAAAAGTAAATAACTAAAACTTGGATGTGAGAAATATTTTTGCAGGATCACATACTGAGGACCGCTGGAGATGGTCTTACGGCATGGCACCCAAGCACTCAATCTTTCACAGCAACCTTACAATTGCGAACCACAAGACACAATAATTTCCTGTTTGAAAATCTCGCAACAGAGGTCAATGGATGATAACCTGGAAACTTGAGAGGTTATGAAGCTGCTGCTCCTGTTGCTGCTGATGCTATCAGTGGCACAGTTGCTGTTGTACTTCAACCGCTGAATGTGGTGAGTATTATAGACTTCTGCACTATGATAACCCTTGCAACAATACTTGTGTGCCTCAATCAAATTCCTATAGCCTCCCAGCAACAGCAGCAGCGACCTCCTCTTCCCATCTGCCTGTTGTTCACCTACACCTAACGCGCAACTGGAAGGCGGCTTCACAGCTTGTTGTAGCACCACTCCCCCTCCCCAACCTTGTCCGCGCGGCCAAGCCATCTCTGCCTAATTACTTGTTCTCCCCACACCTCACTTCACCTCAATTCTCTTTCTGATTTTTGTTCTTCCCCATTTTCACCAACACTAGTATTGTTATCAGAAACTGCAGCCCATTCAAGCCACTCAATCTTCAACCCATTCACGATTGCTCCCTCCATCTCTCTCTCTCTCGCGCGCGCACTCGCTCTCTTTTTCCCAGCGCTCTGTCACACACACAGAGAAGCAGCTGCCGTGGATAGACCATCGAATCAGGAATTCGGATGAAAAAGTGATGGATGGAGTAATAAATCGTCTATTTTTATAGAAGTTCTTCCAATGTATGGACTACGTAACGTGTGAATAGTCATGGTGCATGACCAGTGCGGTCGAGCTGGTTACCGGACACAACCATCCCTCTCTTCATCCACGTAGAGAGTGATTATAAAAATTTTCATCAAAGGTTTAGGGAATGATTAAGCCAATGAGAGCCAAATGTGGTACTTTGTGCTAAATAGTAGGTCACTAATAAAATGCAGGAGGTTGAAGGTTATGGGTTGTAACTTGCAACCTCATAGCCAATCGTAGCATCAAGATTCTTGTGAGGGATGGTTGCGTGTAGGGCAAAGCCCTAGGATGAGGGGCTGTAACAAAAAAATGGGGGTGCTCAACTTCTTGCAACACACCATTCAACAAAATGTTATGAGAATTCCTCAACATCAAAATTCTATTATTACTCATATGGAGAACATCATATGACAATCTTGAATGTGATTTCAAGCTCCTCTACATAACTACTCACCTTAATTCCGTGGGTTTCCAAGAATCAAAGCTCTCTAACCTCACTTTCTTGAGCTTCAATAGATCATGATCAAGTGTCTCCTTTCACAAAGCCCTCTGACAACCACACACACACAACTCCACCATACAATTTGATTGAATTCTATTGACTGCTACTACACCTAGTCACTCAACAATCCGATCCACTTAGATGACAACAACATTGTACAATGAATATGCCTAAACCCCATTACCAACATTGGAAGCTTGGACAAAGAAAATTGACACTTCTCAATCTTCACATCAAGGTATATCTTTGCTGCTGAAATACCAAATTTCCTTCAGAGTGCCCATAAGACCACGTTCTCATTCTTTTTTTGTGACTTGAGGAATTGACAAAAACAAACCAAAAAACAGACACATACAATAAATAACATACTTCACAACTGTTCCGAGATCCATGTAGCTCTCATTCTCTTTCTGTCATCAACCCATATTTACTGCCATGCATTCTTCCTAGGAGAAACATAGCACCACAGAGTACCACTTCTCTTACAGAATGCAATCTACCATCTCCAAATCCACAACCACAATTTTTTTATACTAATGCAAAGAAAAACAACATTCCCTTTAGTTTTGTCCCTGTAATTGGACTAGTTGCGCCCTTTTATCTTCATCCAACTCCATTGCTTAACAGATCACCATCAAAGCTCTAGCGAAAAAATCACCAAACCTCAAAACATGCAACCAAGGAGGGCACCTCACCACATAGTAGGTGCCATTGACAGTGAATAACCAATATCCTCATAACAAGCAAGAAAACAAAGGTCATGAACACAAATGTCACATAATATAATTTCAGGCTTCACATCACCATCAATTGTCGAAAGTTTTGTCCTTTTGCAACTTTTGGTTGTTGATGGTGCTTGCCTCATCCATCTAGAGCTTCATCTGCCCCCTTCTTTTCATCACAGGGTATTCTCAAAATAAGGGGCCTTGGATGAGGCAAATTCAGTCTCCCATTTTGCACCTTGGGCTTTACTTTATAACTAAAGCATGAGGCAAAGGTTATTATGAACCTAAACATATATACATAAATCATGAGGTGTAGGAGAGGAACCATTTACACCTAGTTGAGATTAGGAGGGATCTTAAGGTGCATTCACACTTGGTGCTAGGGATTCTAGTGTCAAGTCCCCTAACACCATGTTAGTCATTTAGAACTTACACCTACTTCCCACAAACATTTTATGTTAATTTAAAATTCACTTAACATTAAGCTTTTGCCCATTTAACATTGGGTGCCACCTAGGATGCCACCTAGATTTTCATGTAACACTGATTTAACAATATGTGTGAATGCACCATTACACCTTCTACAAGTACAAGCATAATTTCCCTCCCACTCTTAAGGAATAGGCATAAGGTGGCTTCCTCTTTTGTAGGAGGGATATTCAATGAATGTAAGGTACCCTCCAAACATACAATAAGTTTTCTCAAAGTGTTTTATGGTTTAAGTAAAAAATAGGACCTAATTACAAATTTAAGCAAGATGAAACCCAAAAAGAAAGGGGCTCTTTACTTGTAAAACACTGGTGGAATTTTTTTAGTTATGTGGAGGCTCCATTATTAAATGTAATTTTTCATCTACTAAGAGGGAGGATGCTTCATTTTTGGGGCGAATGTTTGGTTTTGGAGTAGGAAATTTCATTTTGAAATATCCTTACAATTTAAAAATCTTTCCATTAAAATATTTCTTTATCATGTTTTAACTTATTTTTAAATAAATAGTTAAAATATTATTCTAACATTAAAAAAATTACTTATATTTTATTTATTTCAAATAAAATTTCGAATTTTTAATTAATATACAATGTAAGAATAAAAAACATTATGAGATTTATCCATTAAAATATATTTCTGAAATGGTAAAATATGCACTACACAAAATAAAAGTGTTTCATTCACAAAGTATTTCAGAAAGAAATTAAAAAATTCAAGTACATTAAATTCAAGTATATTGTGTTTGTTAATAATTTGTCAAAATTCAATATGTGTCAATTCAAAGTTTCTATTTCAAAAATTAGTAGAAATGCAAACATTGAACAACAAGTATTGGGATCATATTTTTTGGAGCTTGCATACTCCTCAAGAGATCAGATGCAACCTTAAGATTAGAAATTGCAAGGGTGATGTTCCATTTGTTAGATTTTGAAAGTTATGGCCCCCTATGTGAGTTACTATCACTGGTTTCCATTCAAGTTTCTCCATGTCTCTCGTGTGAAAACATTAATTTCTTTCAGGAGTTCTAGTTATGTTCATCATCATAGTTTTTCCATGTCTCTTGTATTAACACATTAATTTATTCCAAGGAATTCTAGTAACCTTCATCATCATAGTTTTTCCATGTCTTTTGTATCAACAAATTAATTTCTTCAAAGGAATTCTAGTAAGTTTCATCATCATTCACTTTATTCATATTCAACTTCATAGGAAGAATATTTTCCTTCTACAATGGGTGTTCAACAATCGTCATCAAGGAACAAGAGGAAATAGAAACAAAGCCCTGCAAGACAACATGCATTTAGAACAAATCCAAACAAAGGGAGAAACAAGATATAAAATACAAAATACACATAACCAAACATACCTCTTGCTTTTTGGAAGGTGTTAATTCTTTGATAACTATTATAAAACCTATCACATCAAAAGCCTATAAAATAAACACAAACCTATTAAATCATGAAAGAAGAAAAAACACACAAATCTTACAAAATAAAACAACAAAAATACCTTACACTATTTGAAGGCCTCTTATTCCTCATTTAGTACCTCCATGTAGGTTAAAGCACGATCTCCAAGTACCTCCTTGGAGATAATGTGATGCAATGCACAAAGTTTAATTTTTTGGCCACTATGTTCACACCTACAACACATAAAAATTAAAACTAGTTTCAACAAAATTCAAAGAGAAAACAAAACAAAAACACATAGGATGAAAAACTTATTTTGAATAACTTTTGGTGTCTCAATGGCTAAATATTTTCATTGCATATTCAATTGGCACCATAGCTTTGGTCAACCTTGTGATCATAATGCCCTTGCTAGTCTTGTTAGAAGTTTCTTTTCTTTTGATGACGCACTCCTAATTCCTTGAAGGATTGAAATGTGAATCCAAGTAGAAGACAATGAAAGAAAGATGAGTCGGGGCACATTCCTTAACTCACAACATTTTGAGGGGTAAAAGGGTGTGTTGGAGTTTCGAGATGGGACTCGGAAGAGTTGACAAGCTTCACTCACTCACACGGGCCTGCACAAAACCCACACAAAGTGGTTAGTGCATAGTTGGAGCACTTTTGGTGCTAGGACGAGCCACGGGCAACACGGACACATTAAACTCACCACGACCTAGACTTGGGGGAAGCCACCACCTTCCCCCTTATAATATATTATGTGGATGGCCATGGAGCCCACATCCAAATGGCTTTTCTCTCCTGGGACTCCCGAGTGGGAGTCTCGAAATCGCGCCAATTGGGACTCTCGTGACTTTGGAGCCCCATAACTTTACCAACAGACCTCAAATCGAGATGCGATTTGAAACAAAGTTGTAGCTCTCATCAAGAGCTTTCCAACGATATGTCACACGCCCTTTGCAGCCAAGTAAATCGGATCAATTCCTGACTTTTTCTGGCTAGGAGTCAAATTGGTAGTTTGACTCCCATCCCTTCTTTTGGCCATAACTTGTGTTTCAGATGTCTAAATGAGCAATGCGAGCTCATTTTAGACATCTACATTCTAAAAGATTTCTAATGTTATAAAGAACGCCACAAGCCATTGAGTTTTGACCCTTGAAATTGCTCTATGAAGTTTGGGAAGTCCACCGGGACTTGATCTCCCAAAGTGGGAGTTGCCTTGGGAGTGTGAGGGTTCACTCCCTCACACTTTCTTACACTCCCAGGAATATGTGATGTGATTATCAAACTTCTTCTTGGCCCGCACCCTTGCGACTTCTTTGCATTGACTCTCGGGCTTCCTCTTGGCCCGCAACCTTGTAACATTTTTATTTTGGTTGCGAACCCAAAGCTAAGGTTATGACATTTGAGTTCACACAAATCCTCAATTGGTTTCACACTCAACAAGTGCAATGTATTTTTGCCAATAAGTATTTTCAAAAACCAAACCCTTTCCCTTCCACTTGAGAACTTGTGTTTCAGGGTAAGGAACAAAGGATGTGGACCACCTTTTGCTCATCACAACCATGGCTTTGACAGTTTCGACCACATAAAAAATGTGAAAATTTCATTAAAGGATGATGGTCTTCAATACCAAATTGGTTTATCCATTTCTTTCATAAACTTTATTGGTACCTACACATATGAACAACAAAAATAAATATAAATTGAAAAAAAAATAGAAAAAAAAAAGAATTATCTGAACTAGTAAACTCCAAATTCATTTTCATGCAAAACAAAATTGTGATCATCCACATTTCTCAAATCAATGGCACTTCAAATGATGAAGTTTCAAGTGTAAAAGTATTTGAATATGAAATTCAATGTGTGAAGAATGTTCATTTTACATTTATCTTGTTTTAACGTTATTTGTTCTTTTGCAAGAGTTAAAACATGTGATTTATTATCATATTTTTCAAGACTAAATGATCAATGACCTCATCAGCAACAAACATGATTAAAGCATTATTGGTTTGTTTGTTAAACTTTCAATTGACAGTCCCTAATGTAACAACATTAGGGACCTTTTAGGATCTTATAATTTTACCAAAAGTTTGAAATAGAAGCACATTACTACATTCAACAAAGATTTTTTTTAAAACAAAATTCAAATTACAAAAAAGAAAAGAAAAAAAGAAACAAGACATAAGGTGATTATCTAGTCATAAAATAAAGGTCATCATCTTTTTGAGTTGTTTGGAATATGAATTCACACAACTAATCAACCAAGGACTTTGAATCATTTTGGTGCAAATTTCAATGGACATTGATATATCCAATTTCATGTGTCTCCTCCAATCATTGAACTTGTTTGTAACTCAAACTTCTATATGTTTATTCCTTCATTGGCCTTTTACTTTGATGTTTTCGAGCTTGCATGAATCAAGGTTTAGTAATTGTTAATTCAAAACTTTATCATAATCAACATTTAGATCAACAAAGTCAACCATGCAACTTCATCATACTTATAAAAATCTAAAAAGTCATGTTTAACAATAGAATAAACAAACCAATGACATAAATATTAAGGACAAAATCACAAATGTGATCAAACCTTTCAACAACATCAATGTTGTTAGCATTGTGTTGGATGATAATTCAACATTTACATTAA
>Ga0209611_10009172_pt1 | contig 15084 bp, 8 predicted proteins | sample S1TSphgellanicum_3_FD_187693 | JGI IMG/M metagenome (GOLD analysis project Ga0209611, IMG submission 187693) | Host-associated microbial communities from peat moss isolated from Minnesota, USA - S1T2_Fc - Sphagnum magellanicum MG (SPAdes) (version 2) | ecosystem: Host-associated > Plants > Peat... | reverse complement strand
GGGGGGGGCGCCTATGGCCCTTTCAAGTTCCAAATGGCATTAACACAATCATGTAAAAACACATCGGCATGTTTGTGTAAGTAACCAAATACTTCAATTGTTAAGGGGAGGATTTGATTAGTGGGGTGTTGGTTGCGATAATTCCTTTCTTTGGCTTGAGCTGCATCAAAAATGGAAAATCTTTGAGTTACGTAAACTATTGAAGAAGTAAATCCATTCACATTGAGTTGACAATGACAACGTCAGCTAGGGTGCGAATGACATTATTAGTAAGCACAATGTGGATTCGTCGATGAGAGGAGTTGAATGTGGTTGAAGGAAGCACATGTAATTATTCTTGTCCCACGTGGAAGCCAACATCTCTAGCAATGATGACAAAGGTTTTGCAAATTACATCATGGGTTCTAGTGCATTCATTGCCATGAACACAACATAAGAGGTGGATACCCATAGGATCGATGGGATGTGTGCACACACATTGAAGGATGCTTGGAGTTGAAGGATGGGGTAGTCCAAGTTGCATACAAAGTGTTATGGAAAAAACTAGGGAAAATAATCAAAAGGCTAGGAAAATTAGTTGAATTATAAGTTAATCACCCACCCTTAGGCCAAAACATGATAAAATTTGGGCATGATGGGTTTCAAATATCCCGTAGAAAAGCATGTTGGAAAAGATATGATGGTGCAGATGCTTTGAGACGAAATCTTGAAATTGAACCATTTGTTACCTAATGAGTTATTCAAATAGAGGAAGATGCGCACATGTTGGGGATGGTAGAATATTGCATGCCGCCTTAAAATGTTATTGGAAAGCAAATGTGTTGTTGTCAATTCATGCTAATGACACACCCCCAAACTCCTTGAAAGACTCAAATGCAAATCCAAAAGTGGAAACAATAGAAGAAAAAGGAGTTTGGGTTTACTCTTTAGCTCCTAGCACTTTGGGGGTAAAAGGGGCATGTTAAAGCTTCGGGATGGGGATTAAGACGAGTGACAAGTGGGTCAATTATTCATATGGACATGCACCAACTAAACAACAAGTTTTTTAGTGCATAGTTGAAACACTTTTGGTGCACGAATGAACCATGGGCATGCATAGACTCATAAGATTCAACATGGCTTAGACTTGGGGGAAGCTACCACCTTCCCCCCTTATAGTATTTTTTGTGACTAGCCACGGGGGTTGCAACCAAATCTAAGTTTTTTTGGGATTCCCAAATCGAGAGTCTTGAAATTCTTGAAATTGGGACTCCCATCACTTTGGACGCTTATAATTTTTGGTGCAAACCTCCAATTAAAGTAAGGTTTAAAGAAAAGTTGTAGCCCTTTCAAAAGCTTTCTAATTATATGTGGCATGTCACCTACATGCACGTAATTCAAGGCAATTTTTGACTTTTAATGGTTGAGAGTCAAATTGACACTATAACTTCTGGCCCTTCTTTTGGGAATAACTTGTGTTATAAATGTTCAAATGGATCGTGTAAGCCCATTTTAAACATCTACATCTCAAGTATTTTCCAATGGTATAACAAACTTTTCAATCCAATGAGTTTTGACCCCTCAAATCATTATCTAAAAATTTGGAAGACCTTTGGGACTCTAACTCCCAAAGTGGGAACCCACTTGGGAATGTGTGGGCTTGTTCCTTCACATTTTCTTGCATTATTGGGAGTATGAATGTGACTCCCAGGTTGCACTCTTGGTCTTCACCTTTCCATGCCCCTTGTTTTGGTTGTGAGCCTAAGGTTAAGGTTGTGACAATTAAGGCTTTAGAAAGGAAAGGACATTAATCAACCATAAAACCTAGCATCTATGACTAAAATGACAAGGGCCCAATTCTAGAAATAGGTTGTTGAAGCGATGGTGGATGTTGATACGAACCTAATGCCACAAAAAGTTATTAGGAAGGAAATATTATTTACAAGCTAAAAGTCTTTTTAGGCTATTAAAGGATTTTTGACCCAAAGGGCGTCTCAACATTTGAGGAAGGAGGAGTCAAAGGAAATAAAAGATTCTGTGAAGGTGGAAGATGGAGGTGTGCATCATAAAAGATACGATGGGCATCACACAAGACAATGAATTAAAATTCCAAAGGCTACTTGAACATCATCCATTTTAAAGAGAAGGTCTACATGTCGAACATCCTTTAATAAAATGTCTTTGATGAAGGATGATGTGAAAGTTAAGGTGCCCAACAGAACCCCCAAGACTTTAATTCCTTTGGATGTGGTGGTAAACTCGGATGGGGTGGTAAACTAGGGTGGGGTGTTGAAGTCTGGTGGCAGGCTAGAAGGTGACCATGCTACACATTTTTAAAGTTGGATAAAAAGACCTATTGCACGAAATTTGGTCTAGAAATGTTCATATGTAAATGATACAATTGAAGGGGGACCGATGATGTGAGTGTCACTTACTACATGAAGTTTTTGAAATATGACCCCTCTTGACATCGAATTGAAAGCGTTTGTCACGTTCAACTAAAGAACAGCCTAATCAAGGTCATGGTATAGGGTGCATTTGATGTCGCAAATTATAACCACCTTTAGTTGTAACTTTAAATTAGTGTGGGGAAAAATGTGTTGTAAAAGATTTGCGAAATTGAAGGCATAAAACAAAGCTTGTGACTTGATATAATGATTCCCGCATTACAATGGGATGAGTTCCACTTGAAAGTTTGGTCATGGTTAAGAGGTGGGCTCCTTCAAATACACATACAATTTGGGGTGGAATGTGACCCTGTGTGATATAAGAACAAAATTGGAACAATTGAAAGAATTCACTTGTTGAATCTTCAGGGTGAAAACATTCCCAAAGATGTTCAAAAACCATCTTAAAAGGACCACTTGTTGATAAATGCAACATGCATTGGAATGTCAACTTGAAGGAATCATAAAAAAGCTCGAAGTCTTTATTTGGCTCATAGTTTTAGAGGAAAAGTGGGAAGTAGCCATCTAGTTAGGGGTGTAATGTGATGAAAGTTAAGGTGGTGTCAAAAGATGTGGGTGTGGGAAAAAATGGTGCCAAAATGCGAGTTGCTCGAAAATATTCCTTTACACGCCCAAGGGTTAAACTACGGAATAAATGTTTGTGTGTTAGAAGATCATGTTGGGGAAAAGGGATTGAACTTGAACTGGTCGACAAAGCTTGGGCCCACAAAAGAAATTCCTTCAAGTTTTCCTAATCACTTGTTAGAAAATGTTTGAGTCGAATTTGTGTTTCTTTATGTTGTGTCATGTCACCACGAAGGGGCAAAACAAGACACCATTGGGGTAGCAAGAGGACCAAGTGCCAAGTTGCCACATTTTATGGGCCTTGTGCTAACTTATCTAATATTGTAAAACAAAATGTCATTTGTACATCATGTTGTACAGCAGCGGGGATGCGGTTATGCAATCAAGGACGACAAAGCCCTAAATGAAAGGACTTAAAAACATCCAATGTTGAAACCCATGTCCAAGCTAAAATAGGTAGGGTGGGAGTAAAGGAAGGTATTGAATTAAGATGATCACAATGGATTAGATGAATTAAATGTCTAATAGGAACGTTAATAACGAGCTAACCTTTGATTGGTAAATTGGTGCCCATAGGTGCGATAAAAGACTTTAGGTTAGGGTTGAAGGCATGTTGGAAAAATGGGGGTAGGTTGGGGGGTATGATCATGGCCAATTGCAAGGACTAATAAAGTGGGAGGGGAAAAATGTTTTGGTTGTGCATGATCGAAGGGGTTTTGGAAAATGTAAGGTTGGGAACCCACATTCACATGAAAGGTTAGGGGCTAGTAAGGGGAATTAATAGGTGGTGTGTGATTTGTTGGAATTGGAAGGGTAACTAGTGGGTCATTTGGGGTTTGCATGGGGGGATGAGGTGGAGGATAGGTCGGTGGTGGTGCATGATGAGACGAATGGGTAATGGGAATTATGACGTTCAATAAGATGTGATGAGTTAGGGGACATGGGATGTTTGGTGCCCATGAAGTAGGAGGTTTATTATGAATATAAACCCCACTTTCTAAAGGCTACTTACCACTACAAGGCAATGCTAAATCTACAAAGCTAATCACACAATACTAAACGAAACAAAAGGAAAAAAATAGGAAAATTTCCAAAGAGTCCTTTGTTGGGGCATTATGCCAAGGGCAAACCTTAATTTTGCTATGGGCCTAAATGTTACAATCATTAATCTACTAGATTTAATAAGACCTAAACACTTTAGTACCAAAATATTAAAGTGAGACCTATTTGTGCAATTGTAGATAAGTCCCATGTTTTAAATATTGCCTATTTCAACATGGTATTTTTAAATTTGTAAAGCCAACCACATAAAACTAGATATATCAAATGGAAAAAGATAATGAACTATGATAAACAAGCAAGTCGTGTTTTAAAAAATAGCCGAATTTGAATATTGCCATAACCTTCGACACCATCAGCCTTACTTTATTGGGTTTAACATGACCTACACACTTTTAAAAAAATATTGTGCAAGAATTAGGGGCCCAAAAACTTCCAATTTTTAATTTTTTGGACTACCAATTAATGTAACACCCAATTCAATAATAGAAAAACACCTAAATTCAATTTTTTGTTTTTTTTATAAAAAAAATCCTAGAACACATATTATTGGTGAATGATTAGTCATTAAGTATTATGTTCACACATACAACACATTATATATATATATATATTTATTTAAATTTTTTTCTTCTTCTTCTTTTGTTATTTCTCAAAGATTGTGACAAAAACCAAGAAAAACCAAGATTGTGGTGAAGTCTCTTTCATTATAATATAATTTTTTTTGTGCTTAATTTGTAAATAATGATTAAATTCTTGGTGATAAAAAACTTTTTGAACTTGACAAAAACGTAAAAAAAAAGGACACATCACAAAATAAAACCCGAACAGAAGAAAAGTTAAAAAACCAAAAGCCATCTTCTTTTAGCTTCTTCATCATTGTTGTTTTGTTGTTTGTTGATGTTGGTGCTGTTGTCATCACTATCTTCATCCTTTGCTCCAAAAAGTGGTTGCTTTCATATGTTTTGTTGTGCCATGAAAATTTAGAAAGTAGATTTACAACTAATCCCCTTAATGGAATTGTAACTAGACTACCAACAAAGCTTCTTTATATCAAAATGGAATTGGAACCCTTCTTTCTTGTTTCTTGAAGGCCCCCAACTACAAGTTTTTTTCCTTTGTTTCTATTTGTCCCTCTTTGTCTATCATTTTTTCTCTTTTTCCTCTTTTTGTGCGATGTCAACTAGTGAGCACAACGAAGCAATGGCAGTAGTGGTAGCAAGGTTGGTATCGCCACTACCATCACCACCCAAACTATAACAAAATCCTCATTGCTTTCTGTTAAACATAGTTGGACCAAGACCTAGTCTTTTAAAATATCTTTTTTATATCATTATTTTCACATGAATAAATTCTTCTTCAAATTTCAACATTAAATAGTCTCTGACCTAACTTATAGGTAGCCTTTTAGATAGTATGTAGGTTACCCCTATGTGAGCCTATGTAACCCTTTCTTGCACTATGAATCAATTCTAAATAATCTTTTAATAATCCTTATGTATCCTTAACCTAAGAAATCCTTAACTAATTGCATAAATGTGTTTTATGTAGTCCTTTAAATATCCCATAACTTAGCTTAACTTATGGAACTCTCTAAATAGACTTAATTATTTCATGACTTAAGTAAACCTTTAGGTCTCTCACAAGGTAATTTTAAGGAGCCTTGTATGTAAGCTTTATGTAATGACTTCAATGCCTTCAATAAGTTTTTGATAGACCTTACCCAAGCTAGCACCTTAGGTAGGTTTATGTTGTCTCCTCTTGCATTGTGACTTAGCCTTAAGTAGTTTATTAAGTAACTTCAAAGTATTTCCTAACCTAGAAAATCCTTAGCTATCTTTTTAAGTGAACTTTGTGTGGTCTTGCAATTTTGAAGTGACTCAAAACCTTTGTAGACCTTAAGTAGACACATGCAAAACACAACCAAAGAAGAAAACTAAACTCATCGTAGGTTGAGAAGAAAATTTGAGTTTCTTCCTTTGTTTTTTTCCTCCGACACATCCCATCTTGCATTTTGATTATTGTTTTCAATTTCAATGAAATCCAAGTTTTCATCTTGCATTTTATTAATATCTTGCAAATGTCTATAACAAAACTAGTTTTTAAAATTTGGAACTTTTTTTTTAGAATTAATGCAAAGCACACAAGCTATCAACAACAAAAACATTTCAAATATTAAAAATTTGTCTATATCAATTTTGTTTGTCAAAGTAATACCTTAATCATTAATCATCTCAATTTTTAAAATTGATATTCACTTGTTCAAAAAACATTGGTCAAATAACAAAACTCAGCACGAGATTATAGAATTTTATTATGATTTGCATTTAATGCAATTGTATTGATAGCTATTTTTAGTTGTCTATTTAAAAAAAATCGTAGTGAGAATCACATCCAAAACCGAACTTTTTTTTAGGACTTGAAAGTGTAAAATATAATTTGATTTTGACTACGACATTAAATGTAAAGTAATTAAGCAATTTGATGGTCGTTTAACCATTTCAACTTGTTTTGGACCTTTAATGAGCAATTCCATCCATTTACAAATAACTTTATTACTTATGTAAATTTTAATGTATTAGTTGATTTTTTTCTTGATAACCTTGTATTTTGTCAATGTGGAAACTCACCCTAGGCTAAGGTAGTGTAACAAAACACCTGCAAACTTGAATGCTTGAATGGGGTGTTTAGCCTCTTGCGTTTATAACGTCCTTGTTGTGTAAAGGTGACAATTGATTAACACGTTTACACAGGAATTGAACCCACAACCACTCACTAAAGAAAGAACCCAACAGTTGTCGTTAGTTTGGTTCCCTATACCAGAGTTAAGTAATTAATTAATTAATTAATTAAAAACAACACCCCAACAGGAGCAGTACCTAGTGTTGTCTGTGGGGCCCAAAGAAGAAGCCCTAAAAAAAGACCCCCGTGGGGGGTGGGGAACGGCTGCCTGTTGGCAACATCTGGACCGCACATCGGATTCATCAACGGTCGTTAGTCCTCAACAGCGCTGCGTGTCACGGCGCTTTGTAAAATTTGTCCGTTTGTGTGCTGGGCCCTCCTCCTCCTCCTCCCTGGATGTCTGGCTGCTGCACTGCACTGCTTCCGCTTTCTCTCTCGTCCAGACTCTCTTTCTCTCTGTGTCTCTCTCCCTCCCTCTTCCCCCTGTTCTTCAAATTTTAAATCCTACTTTTGTTGTCAGAAGCAGATGGGCAGAGAAGGATCTCACATTGCTTGTCCACGAGGTTTCTGACAAATCTTTTTCCTTTTTCTTGGCTCTCCCGGTTCCTCTGAGTCTTCTTGCTCCTTGTTTTGGTTCTGTTTTGTCGTGGAGACTACTGATGAGTTTCTTTCTCCTCTGAAACCACCGCAACTGAATCTCCAGTGATTGACGACTTGCTGCATTGCTTGCGGTTTCTTGGCGCTTTCTTCTTTTGGTATGTGTTTAAGGAGAAGAGTTTTCTCCAGTTCTTCAGTAATGCTTAGAAGAAGCTCCGCCGGACCTTCTTCTTCTTCTTTTTCTTCTTGTGTGCTCGCTCCTCTTACGAAGGAAGAAATTCCCCTCGCATGCTTGAATAGGTTGCGTTTCTTGCGCTTCCAGTAGTCTGTATTTGTTTCAGGCTTTCGAAGGTCATTACAGTGATGAAGAAGCTCTTCTTTGAAAGCTTTCAGGATTTCAGTCACTGAGAGCAGATTGCGAAGCTCGACGATAGGCTTTTCTAACAGTTGAGAGGCTACTACAGTTGTGTTTCAGCTCTTGCCAGATAGAGAGATCTCTTTGCAGAATCCCTAACGACGACGTCAATCCGCCAGCTTGTGTAGCTGCAGCAGCTGCTCCTCCTCGGGAGAAATAAAAAACAGGAAAATCCATGGGTCCACTGAGGAAGAAGGGAAGAGGAGCAGGTGGCGGGAAGACGGAGGCGTTAGCTCCCGGGGAGGAGCTTCCTGGCATTTCTCCAGAGCTTGATAACAACAAGGTGCGCTCCGTCACGATGAACGGAAGAAAGGAATCCATCACCAAATCATCATCATCAGCATCAGCAGCATTTGAGAGTTTGAATGCTGCTTCCAGGTTTGGACTCTCTGTGCGAGTAAGCAATCAGAGGAAATCTGAACCTACGAGCTCCGAGAATACACCCAGGTACAGCACTTCACTGTTCTGTACTCCTGAAACCCTTTTCCTCCTCCCCATCCATTGTATGCTTCTTCCAGGACTTGGTTTCCTCATTGTATTCTATGCGAGGGCGCAAGACAGTAGTGCTACTGAGCTTGAGTGCTTAGCTCTCTCTCGAAAACCCTTTGTTCTTTCTTCCTTTTTGTTGGGTGGGTGGTGGTTTTCCTCCCCGTCGTTTTGGGTCTCAGTTCAGGAACCATAAGAAATACTACAATGTGCAGCACCAGACAGAGTAACAAGTTTTGGTTTCCCAGCTTGATGGCATATTGCCAGAAAATTGATCTAGGTCAGTCAACTGCATTCAGCATAAAGCAGAACATTTTGTATCTCTCTCACAAATAAAAGTTGATGCGTTGAGTTCGTTTTTGTCACAGGTTGAGAGATCTCATGTCAAGCAGTTTTGGTCCGAGATCAGATACTAAGGAGAAGAGGTTCCATGATGCTGCTGCTCCAAGAAGCACAAGCTCAACGACAAGGTCAAGCAGTTTATGCAAAGGGGTCAATGGACAAACTGTCAGCAGCAGAAGCACAACCAAGGAAGTGGTGGAGGATAAGCTAGTTCACAGAAGTGTGAGATGGGAATCTGTTCAGCCAAGATCTGTGCACAAAGTTGCAGTGAGGGAGTTAGAGAGAGGACGAGGAGTGCAGTCTGAAAGGTCAACACCAAGGGCAATTTCTGCTCCTTCTGCAGATATAGTGTTGGACTTGAAAGGTTATGCTCTCTCTCGAGGTTCATCACCAAGGGTGACACCTGCTGCAAGCATGATGGTAGACAGAAGGGATACTAGCTTAGATGGAGTTTTGAATCCACAGGCCCATGTCTCAGATGTTGTGTCTAGTTCTGGAGGGAATGTTGTCTCAGGAAGGTGGGCTCTTGCAAACAGAGGGATGTTGGATCATCAAAGGACTGAGACCTCTAGACAGTCCACCCAACAAATCCAGGCTCAGAGCCTAGAGATGGAGGCAGTTCATTTGACCTCTGAGGAGTCAATGTCAAGGTCTAATTTCCATCAAGGTGATCTCTCTGGAAAATCAGCTTCTTGGTCATACAATGCAGATTCTGTGTTTGATCACCAGGAGCATACTGTAAAAGGAGGGTCAACTCTAGCCCAGGTTTCTTCTCCAACTTCTCCAATGGATCAAGGGTATGATGACTCTGGAAAGACAACCCCAAAGTTCTTTTCTGCAAACCTTGTGATGGGTACTGGAGAACCAGATACCTCTGGGACAATGACACCCATTTCCAAGCAGCTAACAGTCAACCATAAAGAGCAGCAGGAGATGACTTTGCAGAGGACTGAAAGAGAGCTTTATGTAAATGTCACTAAGGAAGGAAAGCCAAGTCCTGGCAGTTTGTTTGGACAGAGTGAACATGATGAGAAGTACTACGCTACAAAGGCTTCTTCTTCTCTGTCCTCAGATTTGGCACTTGCGATAAGGGAACGTCATAAGAAATCCCCATTGTCCTCTGATGTCTCCAGGGATGAGTCCCTGAGAAAGAGTCTTTCAGGAATGCTGGGAAGGTCAGCTTGCAACTGTGTCTCAGGTCGGAGCTCTGTTGCTACCTCACCAGATAGGAGTCATTCGAAAATCTCTCCAAGAGAGACACCATCACCACAACTAGCAGCATTGAAATCTGCCATCTTCACAAAAGAGAATGTAGATCAGGTGACTTCGCAGAATGTGACAAAGTCCCCTGCACTAGTACACACATGTAACAGAGATCGGCATTGTGAAGCTGCTAGTTCTGAAAGGTTTCAAAATGTCTTTCATGGAAGGTTGTCCCGACTTGAAGGGAAAGTGAGTCAGATTGCAGCTGAGCTTCGAGAAACTAAGGCCTTGCTGGAGGAAAACAACCGTATCTGCTCAAATGCTCTTTTTGTTGATCTTCAAACAAAGGTTGCCAATATTGAGAGGGCTTTGACTAGTGGACTAGGTGACATGATTTCTGCACCCCAGCCTGAAGGTGAAGGGGTGAGAGATCATGAAGTCTTAGGCACAAAACCAATTTCAGGATGCACTGAATCACACAGGCACGGTGCAGCCAGCAATGGAGAGATTGCTGGGCACATGAGAGCTGTTTTTGGAGGCGAAGATCTTAAAGAGAGGAGTAGTCTGCAGCAAAGGCTCCTGAACAGCAGACCATCCCTTCATGAGAAGCTTATAGGGAATCGTGCTGACCTATATGAGAAGCTCAAACACAACAGAGAACTTCTATGCAATAAACTTGCCACACTTGGAGGAAGGGACAGGGTCTCTGCTGGCAATTGTGATGAAGGTGCTATGGTGGCGGCAGAGTTTTTACTGTCTCTTGACGAGGCCCACAAGTTGGGTGGTCAAGCTGGAGATGATAGCATGGTTCAGGCCAAGACTCATGTGGATTTAGTGAAGCCTTCTCTGTCAATGTCAGCGGTGAAAAATCAGTACATGGACTTTGCTCTGGAAAAGTTGAGAAGCAGTGGCTCCTATGAGACAGAACACAGCTTCTGGTATGGGTGGTAAAAACTACTCAGTAGAAAATGTGCTCTGTTCTTTGTGATCTCAAGCATAGCAAACACTCCGACCAGCCTCATGGAGAAGAACTCAGCTGGTGGAGCTCCTGAGTTCTCAAATTGGAAGAACCTGGAGGTGACGAGCAGTGGTAAACTGTCCAATAAGATGTCTTCAAAGAGTCATCCAAGTACACATCACAATGACCAGAATGAAGGGTTAGTAAATTGTGTGTGGATAGAAGGTCAGGACATCCGAGTGAAAGGAACAGTGCAGGTCTCAGGGGAACGGAAACCTGGTGGTGACAGTAGTGAAGTTGAGGCTGGCAATCCTCAAAGCCAGATCAATGAAGCCAGCCAAACCATGCAGGCAACTGTGTTTTGGTCAAATACCCTGGAGAGCCTAACATGTGATGAGGACCCACTGTCAGATGATGAGACTGATGCAGATAATCCAAGTAAATCTTCAGAAATTTAATTTTTAAAATCTTGATTTTATCAGGTTCAAGGAAAATAACCCCCATGCAAAAATCATTAATATATATATATGTATCATTATTTATGTATAAAATCTTAATTGGAGAAAAGAGAAGTGATTTTCCTTAGAATCCATTTATTGTTATGTTCTCCCACAGTTCATTGACAAATTACGATGGGATAGAGTCTACAGCAACCTGCCTACTTACATGAAACTTTTATTTTATCTTTCGAGATTAGATTTTTCTTTACCACTGTTATTTATGACGCTTGTCAATTTACTTTTATACTGTACAGGACTGAGGCTCTTTTAACAAATTTTTTCCTTTTTTTCTTTTTATAAATCTTCAGGGGTAAGGAATGAAAACATTTGGGGGTTGGCAGTGGGCTCTTCTCTAAAACATTTGGACACTAATTTCAAACATCCAAAAAAAAATTAATGATGATATTTTGCAGCAACATTTCATTGGGTGACATTTATAGCAAAAAAGAAGAGGTAGCGAGGTAGGGATGGGGGATATATATATATGCAAATCTATAACTTATTTTTCTTGCATTTGTAAAATCATTAACTCCCAAGAATGCTGTGTATAAAAAATCTAGTTAGGAATCATAGGATTCTTTTTGGCTTACAATTAGATCACAAAATCAATATGTAAATCTAAAATATTACAGATCTTTAACCTAAATCTAAAACTCAAAAACCTGAATATTTTGTGCTTTCAATGAACACAAATTTTGTTGGGCAAACAGGTCAAAATATAGAACTAAAATATCGCACATCTTAGTTGAAAATCTGAAACTCGAAACCCCTTGATTTCTTGGGCTTAGAATTAACCCAAAAAAAAAAAGCAGATAAAAAGAAGATAGAGATTAGAAATGCACGGTTTTGATTTATGTGAGAGCCCAAAAAAAATCTCATAATATAAGGCTTATTATTTTATTACACATGAAATGGGACAGAGGATGCGAAACATGGAGAGCAGACTGTAAGGGAAATTCGAGAGATAGTAAATATAAGAAGAAGACCGCCACACATGAGCCTGGTTGCTGTATACATGTGGAACAGTGAAACTTTAACAGCGGGAGACATAGTCTGCCTTGAACTGGCATCTGTTGTTGAATGTCTTGATTCCGCATTTGGCACAGTCATGGGCCCGCAACTCGTGGAAGGCATTAATCATCTCCGTTCCAGACAACTTGCAGAACGAGCCCGAGACGAACAATCCACAATGTCCGGAGCACACTCCAGTGGAACCGGCGCTGCCGCCAGTGAAGTATGAATTACCTCGTATGATCTGACGCTCCGCCGCATCGCAATCGCCTTGAGCAAGACCAGTGCAAAGTATTGATCCGGAACATGAGTAAGTTTGGCAAGTAGCAAGAACAAAAGCATTGGCAATAGCCAGGACAACGATGAAGCTATTGACTGTGAACTTCATTCTGAAGAGAACTGTAGTAACCGAAGAGTTCTGATGCTCAGTTCTAAGTATTGCTTAGGCAGCTGTACCCAGGCTTGGATATAAGATAGTGTCCTGAGTACTCTTAAAAAGATGCAAACAGAGTACTGGATATCTCCAATTAGATTCCAACAACCGCGGAGATCAAACTCAGGGAGCAACCTATGACCTTGGCTACAGTAAACAAGACTATATAGAGAGGACTGGCGTTGAACACTGGGAGATGGAAAAATCTAATGCGCAGAAAACATATACTGATGTTTTGCAGGCTGTGCCTCTTCCCTTCTTATACAACATTTTTGGATGTGAGGAGGGATGAGTAAACTTGCTTGATCATTAACTACTGAAATCCATGACTCAGAGGAGATCGGATAGAAAATGTTGGACCAAGTCCAAGTCCGTGCCAAGCCCCACTCATTTTAAGAGATCAGGCTCAATTCGTCCCTTTGGTGTACTATATAGTATTCCATGCTCCTTGACTACTATCACTTTTGGCACCACCCAGGATCACGTACGTGGCTGCTAATTGGAGCTGCGGATGGGAGGCCTCGACTATTGTCCTTTTGGATTACTGCGTAGTATGTCATGCTCCGTTCACTACTGCCTCTCTCGGCACCACGTGACCATGCCCTTCACCAGTCAATTGTAAAAAGCATGGAACAATCTGCACTTCACGTGATAATGACAATTCACCATTGCATAATCACGTATGAATGATCATGCCACGCCAACAGCGGCGACATCTCCCACTAGGAAGGTGAAAGTCGATAGGAATCAGAGCATCTCCACCTCACACCGGCAAACACCCCTTATCATTAAATCTTGCAGCAGGATAGAGCAAATCCTGCTGCTCTGCTCTCCGGTATTGATGGTCCATTTTGCAGTAGTCATTTTAATCTCTTTAAAAGCTTTTTTCCTACTGTGGATTTGGACAGTGACTATTACTCGTCCACTATTACTCGTGCACATGTAAAGACATAAATGGTCTTTGAGTGTTTAAAGGGAATTTTATGACGTTTGTGGGTGGGAACAGTGATCATTAAATGGTATTCTGTTCTAAAATAAAGGAATTGTTCGCAGGTGTGGGGGTGGAGATGCTCTCGTATTTGAAAAGACATTCCTATCAACTTTCAGAATTCACAATATGGTCCTGTTGTTCAACAGGTTGGTACGTTGGGATTTCCCAACTCTCGGGTGGTAACTTTCTAGTGCCCTATCACAAGCTCAATTGACTTTTAAGAGTTTTCTTTTTCGGCGAATTTTTCTTATTTGGTGATTTTTTGGGGAGCAAATCTGTGAACTAACAAATCTGAAAATTGAAAATATTTTCAGTTGAAAATTGGTAAAAGTGGTAAGCATGTGAAATCAATGGATACAAAATTAGTATCCATTAATTTCACAGTTCATTTGATGCTACGATATGTTTCCATGACGCATTTCCGAAACCCTCAAATTAGTTCAAGGGTGGGTGGCGTCTCTAACTGCCCTCAGCTATTGCAATTTCAATTGATCTTTTGGTGGTTAGTTTTTATTATCTTGTGGATTTTTTTGGGAGAAGAACTTGGAAAAACATGGTTTTCAGTTTATAACTATTTTGTTAAAAATTGAAATTTTTGTTTTTCAGTGTAAATCTTGATTTTTTAAGGAAAATTGTGCCACTTTTTCAAGAGTATAAAAACTGAATTTAAGAAAAAACACTGATCAAAAGGAGCCCCTTTTTTTTTCCTCTTATGTATATGTCACTATGTATATTTCACCTCCTCTATCCAGAAATAGAAAATGTCCAATGATAATTAAATAGAAAGCTTAATAGAAAGCTACCAATGAGGGGTTGCAAATACTAGATAATAATGTAGAAGAAAACTTTTTGTTGAATTTTATGGATGGTCCCAACAAATTTCCTATATGAAATTTACTGATTATCAATATAAGCCTTTGAGGAAAGAAAACATCAAAATATTGGTCCGAAAAAGAATCTTGTATATGCTAGGCTTTAGGTTATAACATCCTTTGTACACTCAGGCACTTTTAATTGAACTTTTTATTTTCTCACTTCATGTGAAAGAGAAATATTTTTTTCGTAAAAATTGGTTTGATCAAAATCAAGATAAGATTATATTGGACCGCCTCTTGCAAAACAAAATTTGAATTGTTCAAGAAATATTATAATTCTGAAACTGGATTTTGTAAGACTGTTTTTTCTCCTTTTTTTTATCATGCTCAATCCATATATGTGATGTGCAAAAATAGGTCATTTTGTTGACCAGATTGAAGCAGCACCCACTAGTGCACCATCCACTCCCACTTACCGCCAATATGTACAGTCTGATTATAAGGCTCTAAATATCATTTTCATAGTTTTTCATCAAGCTTTTAATGTTCACCATTCACTTGGAGGAAAAAGTACATTTCAT
>Ga0209611_10009171_pt1 | contig 15087 bp, 13 predicted proteins | sample S1TSphgellanicum_3_FD_187693 | JGI IMG/M metagenome (GOLD analysis project Ga0209611, IMG submission 187693) | Host-associated microbial communities from peat moss isolated from Minnesota, USA - S1T2_Fc - Sphagnum magellanicum MG (SPAdes) (version 2) | ecosystem: Host-associated > Plants > Peat... | reverse complement strand
ACCATTGCCAAAGTTACAATGGGGTTCAAGCTTTGGGCAGCACTATTGAGGTCATCAATGTCCAAGGATTTCAAATGGCACTCAGGTTCATCATATTTGCAAAATGGGGAAGGGGAGAAATTGAAACAAATACTCCTGGGCTTCATCATTGATCACTTGATTGTAAAAAATGCTAGAGCACTTTTGCTCATCCAAAGTCGATGCCTTTTTCAAGGTGGCAACTGCCATGTTGGCAATCACCTTAGTTTCATTTTTGTGACCTTTTGGTTGTCCTTTGTGGTAGATGTCACGGAGGGTTAGGTGGAGATGTTATAAGTGATAGTTCACTCAAGGATTCATGAACACCTACCCTCGTAATTTGGTAAAATACTAAAAACCCCAAAACTTTTTGGGTTAAACATTGTAGACATTAGTGTGATATGTGCCAACACCCAAGTGTGAACTTGTTACTTGACTAATTGAATTTTGAATTTCCAATGGCAAAGATTAGTCAAATTTGAATATTCTTGCACCTTAGGTCTAAATTATAAAATTACTTCCATAAAATCTTAATCATTGAGCATTTTCCAACAATTTCAAAAGTGGGCCCAATTTTATTTATTTATCTGTTTTATTTTATTTCAATCACAAAATTGTTTTATATCCAATATTTCCTACATAGTAGGTTTAAACATTATGAACCCACCTTAGCACACCCATACTCATTGAGGGCTTTTTACTGGTATTAATAACATAGTGATTTGGGAGACATGACAAACAAACAAAATAAACACACTACCTTCGCTAATAAATAAATATCATTTTGGAATATATCAAGGTTTAAAACCCAATTTAACATTTCCATATTGAAATATAGCCCCTAAGAGGCCTCTTTAATAAGGTGAAGATACCAATGTAAGTGTTGATTCACCTTTGTTGAGAATTTAACTTAAACAAACATGTTTCACAAAGTCATTTATTTAGAGTAGTTCTACCCTTAACCCTTATTTGGGCATGTAATAATATTCATCACATCTAACATGATGTACAATTGTTTCCCACTGGGTACCACCCTTAAACATGAAAAAGGAACACCATAAGATGAAAATATATTAAATGCAATCATTTGTGCCAATAATTATAATTGACCAATGAAAAGCAATCAATTTCCTATGTAATGCAATTTACAAGCATTGAATCCTATGCACGGTTATGTAGTGTAAACGATATTCGTTGACCCAAACATATAAATATTATACTTCATTTGAAATATATTGAGATGTTTTTCGTCTAACCTTGATACATAGTGCCCATTCCAAAACACATATATAACTCCACCAAATAAAAGGTAAGTCTTGCAAAATAGATGGTCATTGAAGATACCATAGTAGGCACACAGGTTAGGCAATAATTAAATTCATATTTTAAAAATTCTATAATTTTTGGATATTTTGAAAGCTTGTTGCTGAATTTTTTAAAATACAAATTAAAAATACATAAAGTTCTTGAAATTAAATCTAAACTACCATTACAAATTGTCATGCATTGAACAACTCGTAAGTCATAATTGATGAATGAATTTAAAACATTAATGATACTTTGTTAAACTACCGAAAACCCTAAAAAATTCCCCAAAATTTTCTAATTATTTTATTGATTCTTAATATTTTTTCAACACTTTTGAAATAATAATATTAATTATTTGACATTAATTTGCTGAACTTCCATGCCTACTATGGTAATGATGCAAAAATTAAATGTTTTTCCCATATGCAGCCAATCTTCAATGAAACAATTTTGGAAAACCAGATGAATGAATCACCTTTTCACTACATTGAAAGGCCTACACTCCCATGCTCTCATTTTTCTTGGTTTTTTATAATAATTAATATATGTAAAAAGAATTGTGAAATTCTCAACTTCCTTGTTGGTCATAGTTTGTGGAAGTAAGTGCATTAAAGATGCCAAAAGGGAGGATCCCTGTACCTGGAGACCTGGATTATTTTGTTTTGTGCTGTACTATTGAAGAGATTTACAAGGGAAGGGACTCAACTCAAGAAAGGCCTTCCCTCTTACATCATGTTACTTCAGGAGTGACATACCTACTAAGCAAAGTCTTTGTGGAAAACTTCAAAAATCCAAGAACAAACCAAATACTCTATTATTATTTTGTGATAAAAGGAGGTTGAAATTTGGAATCATTTTGGGCAGTTATTTCTTTTTCATTGGTGGATATGGACCAAGTATATGGCTCATTTTCAGTGATGATTCTCTAAAAGTCAAAGTATTGATTCTTGCAAAGTGAACAAGTCCATATCTATTATTTATTAAGGAAGGTAGATTGTTTGTTAGATTGAGATCTCTCAAACCACCGGCCCCTCCTTGTGCACTTGGTATCATTGGAAAGCCATGATTGAGTAAGCGTGCACCTAGAGTGTAATGTTGGGACGTCCAATTCAGAAGTTATCCAATATTGAACAATTTTGTCATTGAAAATTCAATAACATTAAAAATTCTAAAAAATAGGGAAAGTGGGGTGCACTTTTAGTATTGTTGGAAAGTGCTTAATGAATAGGATTTTATGGAAATTATTTTGTAATTTTTAGACATAAGGTGCATGACCTATTGAATTTTGAACATTCAATTCAATAATAATTCAATAAATTCAATAAAAATGTTAATTCAATTAGTTGGTTAACAAGTTCGCACTTGAGCCAACAATACATGCCACACTAATTTGAATGAAACAAACAATAGATCATGCAGAACAAGAAAAGCAAGTGGAATGGGTCCAAATAATAGATTCAAACTTGGCTCATAAAGCATGTCAGGTAAAAACTAATTAATAAACCTTTGACACTAGTTAGAGTTGGTATGATAGAGAGGCTCTTCCCTAAATAATTAAAACTGCTTTAGTTTGGATCGATGCATCTTCATAACTAGTTGTAATATAAGCACTCGTTACATATTCACCCAAGTTGTATAATTGAATGGAGTCTACTTTGTATACTTTTCCAAGTATTGTAAAGAGGCAGACAAAACCAATTACAATGTGGGTTATGAGGCAACATTCAACTTGTTTTACATGATTTGTAAATGAAAAGAAAACCTAGAAAAGTTTTAGAGTAGGGGATCCAATTGAACTATAGTCATGTAGAATCAGGTAGTCACGAAAATGACCAAAATAATAAAAATGGCATAATTGCAAGGCATATATTACAATGTGATTAGATTGGGACACTAGTTGTATATGTTCAAGTCATGGATGCCTTATTTTGGTCTAGTGAACACAATTGCAAACTATAACACAAAGTTCAAGAATTAAGATGCAGCAAACTTTTAGAATGACTTTGCAAAAGGGTGAAAATCTTCTAAGGTGTATCACATAAGATGAAAAAAGTCTAGTTTTTACTACAATTTTTTTTTACCCTATATTTTGATCCCCATAAAAATTAATGATTCAAAAGTTGTCAATTTTTTTTTAAAAACTATATTTAGATCATTGCAATTTACATTCCATCATAATCATACATGATAAAAAAGAACTAAGTAAAAAAGACAGAAAAAAATGATGTTGTGACAAAATTTTGGTACATTTAAAAAAATTTGGACCCAGAAAAGTCTCACCCCTTTGAAATTGATTTAAGTCACTATTGCAGCAACAAAATTCCATTGCCAAGTTCACAATGATCTTTGAATAAATCCATTAAAAAATCACAAATGCTCAAGGTTCAAGCTTTTTAAAACATCAAGGTCCAAACACCAAATGTTGTTGCCATCTCTAAGTTTTCACAACATAAGCATATGGGACTTGAAAAGTGAACATGTGTTAGCTATTAGTTTGGGGGAATGGAAGGTCTTTGGATGAGCTACCAAATTGAATAGTTGAGATTGGGTGATCTACTCTATTGGATGGTCACAGATTAATGATGTTCTAAAACTTTGAAGCACCATAAAGGTGAAACTCTAAAGCTTTAAAAGTGTTGTTGGCAGTAGAGCTTGGAAACAACTGAATTAAACTGGGGATGCAAGGAGACAAAGTGATTTGCCTTTTGGTGCACAAGGTGATGTGTGGGGGTGTTTTGGGCAATTTGTAAAAATTAACTTTTCTCTCCTTTCAAGTCAATTGGTATGTTTTTTCCAATGTTGTTTGATTATAAATGGCCATAAAAAAAACCTTATTCCTTGAGGAGTAAGTAGAGTATCCTTTTTTCTTTCAAGGAAGGGTATTATTGAATATAAGGTACTTGACCTGCGCTTTTGCACAAGGCCCTAAAAGGCCAAAAGTGGACTTGCTTGGTTGGGTCCAATGTCAGGAGTACCATGGGGCACCCCCCATTTTGACACGGGTTGAGTGTCAAGAATGTCAATCTAGGTTTGATTCTCAATGTGATAAGTTGTCATCTTGCACATAGATGTGTTACAGTAGGTGGAAGGAAGGTTTAGGGGAGAACTTGGGAGTCTTCTTCAAAATAGTCTAAATGTAGACTTGTGATTGGACTGCTAGACATAGTCAAGGGACTTTAAGTGATGAAGCCTTGGACCACTTGGGAAGTTCATATTGAGCTGAGTCCTTCCTAGCTGAGGCGAAAGGGAAAGGCTTGGGTTAACAATGTGCTAATTGAAGATTGGGATGTTAGATGAAAAATTTCCCACTATGTGGTTTGGCCATTGTTCAGGTGAATTAGGTTTGTCTTAGGAAGTTGAGAAAAATAAGAACATGCTGAGGGACATTCGAGGACTAAAGTACCCTCCAAGTACACATTAAAAATTTCTTCACGTGCTTGAGGTTTTTGTGCTGCATAATTGAAGAGATTTAGAAATATCTTTCATTATCATATGGGCTAGCTCTAGTGCTGATGTACCAGGCTTAAGCTTTTTAGGGTTACAGCTCCAGGAGACTCCCAAGGATCCAAGTACATCAAAATAAAGAGTTGCACCTCTGTTGGCAGGATGACTTTGGAACCAAAGACATGATGACAGCCACCATGTGGGATAATACCCATACTATTTCATCTTACATTCTATGCCTCCCTTGCCCTAGACTAGTGGAGACTCCAGGGAAGTCCAATTTTGCTTTAAATCAGATCAAAATTGGATACTTTTCGAAATATAATATAAATATCCTTTACACCACAAGTTTAAATCTTATACATGTTTTGGTCTCATTTTAGTTGTTAATCAGATTTTTTCATCCAACTATAGTTCCTGAAAGCAGAGTGAACATTAAAAGCAAAAAGAAAGTAGGGAAAATGTTCTTGAATTGGGGGTAATGTTCTTGAACAAGTCCACTTGTGAATCAAACAAGTAACAACAAGTGAGTGAGTCCATGTGTTTAAAAAGCAAGCAAAGTAATTGGGGAGTCTCAATAATAGATTCAAACTTGGCATGTAAACCATGTAAGTTCAAAGATGGAATGACTATATCTTTGACACTAGTTGGAGTTGGCATGAGGGAGAGCCCATCTTCAGATAGCAAAAATTGTAATAGTTCTTTCAGGAGGTCTTCCATCCCAACACTATTGTCAATAGAAGAAAATGTTCACTTGAACCATGCAATTGCATGGGGTGCAAGCCTTGTATCCTATTCAAAGTATTGTAATCGAGGCACACAACCAGTTATACGAGGAGGGTCATGAGACTTGTCATCATAAGCCAATAATCAACTTGATGGTTCAACATAATTTCTTATGGACTAGGTAATCAGCTAGAGCTGCAAGGTTATCAAATGTAGTTGAGCTGCAAAGGTGGTAAGACTACATTTGGTAACCCATCAGCTTGAGTAGGTTATTGGACAAAACTGGTTGTTGAAAGGTGTCAAGTGCACGTTTGCTCCCCTCTCATTGGGCACAAGGTTATGAAGTTTCGCCACATGTGCATGCTCTGGCCAACATGGATCCAAGGTTATGATCTTGACCAATTAGGTGACAGGGCACACATGGGTTATGAGTTATAACCCATGTCCAGCCAACCAATCAGAGCATGAGGCACCCATTGATAACCAGCTATGGAAAAAATAACCTACAAATGATTAGAAGGGGATCAAATTGGGGCTGAAGTGCCTTAGCCATGTTTGTACATGAATTTCAATCCCTTAAATTTTTAAACCTAGAGAAACCCACTTCAATTCCACATTGCATATTGTGAAACTCAAACTCCTAAAGCAAAAATAATAAACATATTTTTGCCAAGTGGGTTCTAGAATCACTTTGCCAAAGGAGTTTTTGACCAAACCCTATGTTTCAATCTATTGCATGCTTGAGTGGCTTAGAAGACCTAGTCAAAGAAAATTGAAAAAGTATTGCAATGTTTTTTCTATAGCCTTGGTTTAAATAGCCTCTATATATTAAATCCAATGTATACAAAGTCATCAATTAAAATGTCTCTATTGGATGTTGAATACCACTTCAAAAAGCTCGACAATGCAATCACTATAATTGTACAATTTGTCACTAATAACACACCACACATTTTCAAAAAAAGAACCCAAACCTTATATCTCAGGATTCATCTAGACAGTAATGCTGTTGGCTTCACCAATTGTTGGATTTTTAGAGCTACCATTGAGCATTTGAGTCAGAGTTTGGTGTTTGTCAGTTTGATGCATGTTGAGCTAGTTATGTCCTTCTAATTCATATCACTGAAGTCTAGCATAGTTATCAGGCTACTATATATTACTCTGTGAAAGTGTAACCAGCTGGTGGAAGAGCTGATTTAAGGAACAATACTTTGTTCATTTTCTCTGGAACCTGATATACTTTATGGGTTTCATGCAAGAAGACAAAAGGACTTTGGAGCATCTACGCACCACCCACCTTGTCCTTGGTTTTGTGAAAGGTGGAAAAAGAAGAGCATCTGAGCACAGGCTACTAGTATGGTGTCATTATGACTTGTGACATCTGCCATGTGGTGATGCTCCGAACAGTGATGGGGGTCATGCCATTGTTGAAGAGGTAGAGGTTTGCTAGGTCGCCAATGGCCACTGTTGGATACACCCATGAAGTGACCACCAGACGTCCACCATGCAAAGCTTTCCACTACAAACTGGTCCACCTAACAGACACACAAAATCTGTGGTGAGATAAATTCACCAAAAGACCGTAACAAACAGTTTTAATCCACAAGTAGATCCTTTGAGAGAGAGCATTTATTCCATAGAGTTGAAGAAACACAAATGTTTCTGTAGAAATATTTTTGTTTCCAAGAACTCATGGAACAACATAGCTTCAAGTTTTGTACATAACTTTTGTTTGCTCAACTAAACAAGAGGCATCAACTATGATGTATGGAAGAAAGGGCCTTTAATCACACCAGCTTCAGCTAGTGACATAATAATAACATTAGTATTGGGCTTATGGGTATATACGTGTGAAGATCTTTGTTCAAATGGACAAATGAGAGGTGGTCTTACCTACACATGAGCACCTACTGACTGATCTACAAAGTGACAAACCCATATCTGCTAGTGCTTGATAGCAAACCTCATATTATATGATGATATTTGTATTTTAGTCTTTTTAGCAATGGTAGAGAGTCTCACAAGTATGCAGAGTGATAGAAATTCTTCAGTGGGCAACATGTGGACAGGATTGCCATACACATGGAGATCAACTCCAGGGAGCAAAGATGACTTGCACATCATGAACATGCAAATAATTAGTTGTTGTTGCTCTGTAGACACTTCTCAACACTGTAAGCCATATGGATTCCAATTTCCACCAAGTCAATTTTTGTGGTATCAAAACCTGCAGGAATTTGAACAATAGCTGAGAGAGACATTAGTGATGAGAAGTTTCATGGGATTTTGGGGAAAAAAATAAATCCTACCTGGTCTCATGACTGCAAACCCTTGTGATCCATTGACCATTCCTAGAATGATAAATGTAAAAGAACACAGTTGTTTGTTCCTTGAAGTTCTCATCAGTCAAGACAAGCAAACCAAAAGGGCCAAATACACCCCCCTGTGCAGACCCACCCTGACTGCAATTGAATTGGTCATTCATGCTGTTGGCTTCATTTGTAACAACCCCATCTATTGATAGATCTGGGTAGTCAAAAATGACTTCCATGTCCAACTACACAAAAGTCATTCAAATCAGTATACAATTATAAATGCCACAAAGCATGTTGTTGGTTGGGTAGAGTGGAAAATGTGAACTCACAAGTTCAGAAATGTCTGCTTAGGTTTGGAATAAGTTCAAGATTTTCCTCAATATTCACATGGACAGCACCAACACTCTGAATGGATATCCAAAAGAATGTTGAAAATAAGTCACATGAATTGTAAACCTACATTAATCTTTGATCTAAGGGCCGCATGACCAATTACTGTCAACTACCTACTAGCCACCTGGAGGATTACTTTCCTTCTTTTGTGTTCTAGTCCATGGAACTCACCTGACTCCCTGTAGCACCATTGACTTTCAAAATAGCATTTGCATCAAGCTTCACTCCTGTATGCACCTGCTCGCTGATCCTTAAGGACTCAACTTCCTCAATGGGCCAGTGATGAAGTTGACACATGTTTTACTATTCACTGCAATTGTCTGAGGAATTGTTTACAAAAGCACAAACCAGATTAAAATGAAACAATTCTTGAAAGAAATTCAAATTTATTACAAGGTAAGTGAGCAGGTTAACTTACTAGAAAACCTGACCAACCCCCCTGCAATTCCAATTCTTCCGTGTCAGCCAGGATAACACAATGTGCCTCTGCTTTACTGGTTCAAACAATGAGTCACTTGCATAGACCCTCGCATAGTCATACCGAGATGATTCAAACCCAGAGAAATCAAGCTCTGGGTTGTCAGGAATAAATTTATGAGCTACACTATCATATGAGCCCAATGCATAGACATCATGTTGTGTATTGAAAAGGCTTGCTTTAAGGACATTATTTTGAGAGCTAGGATCTGGACAGTAGAAATCAATACATTCCCAGATTCCAGTTCCAGGCAACGTATACAAATGGTTGTCTACCAACTCCCGATGCTTCAAATCTTTGCTCTTGAACAAGTAGGCAACTCCAGTAGTAGTAGTCTTTCCTATCACTGAGCCCGCTGTGAAAACCCAACTGCCATCATCCTCCTGTCAAGCAGCCGTTGGATCTCTGGATGTTATGTCACTAACAACTTGTGCAGGATTTCTTGCAATAGGATTTTCAGGCACTTTTACTCACTTTCTGAGAAGTGGGTCTGAAAGGTCTAATGGTATGGCCTTGTTCTGTGTCTCCTCGAAGGTATAGTTCATCTTACCTAACGCCATTTGATGCCACAGAGAACCCCCTTCAGCTCCCTCAAACAAATTGGTGCACACTAATATTCGGGTTAACATTCACATGTATACAATGGATTTGAACCCACAAAGACTTGCAACTGGACCAACAAGCCCTAATTTCACAAAGACAAACCGAAACTCAGATGGAAATAGCCTACTTAATGAGCTATATTATTGAAAAATGACAAAGGACTCTACCAAAGGGGAACTCATAGAATGGATGATAGATTAGGGTTTGAACATCACCCAAAAAAAACTAAAATCTTCTATTTCTCAACACTGCAATCTCCACAAAACAATCACAAAAGAAATTGGAACAGTGATCTGAACAGGAATTGGAAATGGCAAACCTGTGTAGATAATGAAAGGGGCACCATCAGGACCGATGGTACTTGAGCCTGACCACATTCTTATGGCATCATACCACTGGTCTGGCTCCAAAACAATTTCAAAACAGAGCCAGTGAATGAGATGTTTGGAGACAGCATGCGCTTAAGACATGTTCGGACCCCATAATGGCATAGATTGGTTGTATTGGTGAAACAAATGGTAGTAGCCCTTATAGTAATTGGGACCTTTATTAAACCCCAACACAAACTGTCAAACTTAGGTGGGCACAAAAAAGATGAAGAACTGAGAGATATAGACAGAGACAAAGACTGAGAGATCACCATGGTGCCTGGCGCCCAACAAACTAGTCAAAAGTTTTCTTCATTTGTGTTGCAACAGCAGAAACTGCTACAACAGTTAGCCAAAGATCTAAAGCAAATTTGTCAAAGGTAAGAAATTGCACAAGGAAATTGAAGAAGTTGGTTACAGGAAGTTGGCTCCCACCATTAGGATCTGAAGATGAAGAATTGATTTCGTGTCCAATCATCCCATATGCCACACCACAGACAAGAACCAGCCAGGAGAAAATAGGTTGTGCATCACCTTGACATACACACAGAGCATCAACATTGTGCTGAATTGCGTGCAGCTCACAATTCATCCAATTCTCGGCAGGCTGGTAATGGAACGAAGTCCTGAGCAGGTGCTGTGGCAATTTTTGCATCATGATTGTCAAGAATCTCTGCAGACCTGGGTCCATTGAAGAAGAGATTCAACCAACTGGGTGTCCTTGTGCCTCTTATGACATCTACTACTACTTTGATGTGTGTATGCAGCACGTTCACTACCCCAAACAACAATGCTGCCAAACAACAGATCACCAGTAGACACGAACTTGTGTCTAATCTCTGGCGCTACGACGTAACTCCTCCCAGCTCTTGATTGTTGTGGCAAAATTTTGCAACTTCCTCATGAGGAACTAATCCCATGTATTCACCTTTTGATATGCAGCTCTTCTTCCATGACCAATGCGGCTCTCAATATCCCCGATCACTATCTCATGATCCATCAATCCTGTAAGGAGCTGCTGCTACTCGATCAACTTCGAGTTTGCACACACATGCTCTTGCACCCACAAAATTAAGCCCCTACATCCAACAATTCTGACCAGACTCTCGTGTGCAATTTATTCTCAAAGCTTGAAATACTAATCCTTGGCAACAAGTACAGTTACTGCTATAAACTCATGTTTGACACTAATTAATTCTTAACGAGGCCAACCAAAAATTAAAATTAAAATTAAGAACAAAGTTTCTCAAATTCTAGAAAATTAAACCCAGTTCAAAACACAAGATAATTTTGAAACTTAATTAAGTAGACTTTGAGACTATTGTCAAAATTTTGAAATATTCAGACTGGGGCTGCCAGATCCCTTTTGTTTCAAAAAATTAATTACTTCAACAAGATTTGCTGAACATGGGTCCTAGGTGTTGTAGCAATCGGCCACTGCATAATCTGAGAGAATGATCTAGCAATGGAAGCTCCTAAAATCCCCTTTAATCAAACTCAGAAGCCCAAATGATATCTTCCACCATATCTACCTAGTGTTCTTGGTTCTATTACAATAGGGTTATAGTATTAGTGTAAAAATATATGGAGGCTTGCCTTGAATCGGCTTGTGTGTAGATGTGCAGAAAAAATGTTAGAGCCAATGAAATTGTTGAATTTGGGGGTTTGAATTAATTTTCATAGTTAACTTAGTGAATTAATGGTTAAATTTGTAATAGGATCTGCTAAGTTTATGAGAATTTTAGAGGACCAATGGAATAAAGGGACCTTTATTTTTAATGTTCAGCAAAATAGGGTTGTGTGTAAGCCTGAAGATTTCAATTTTCAAGCTAATGGGATCGGTGGATTTGATGATCTGAATTTGTTGCCTTGCATTGATAGGCAATGAAATTGTGTTTAGATTTTAGATTCATTATAGAGTATAGTGGCTTAAGGGATATTGGCCTCCAGGTAACAGGTCTATTTATATGAGGATTTTTGGAAGATGAAATTTTGGCTTGTGTTGAAACTTGAGATTAGTTATAGAGTTATAATATCTTGAAGGATTTTGATTTCTTTTGAAGGATTTTTTGAAGATTATATTTTTGCATGGTGAAATATTTGAGATTTCATAATTCTTTTTTTGCCTTAAGATGCATTTTAATGTAAATGGCAAGGCCACAGTGTGACACTCCCCCTGTTTTCTTAGTTATCTTGAGTAAATTAATATTTTTAAAGCTATTTAAAGACAGGGCTCTAGCACATTACTCATGCATTTTGTTTATATTGGCAAAGCCTTAGTATTGCACCAAGAAGATTCCTAGTATCGTCTCTCATGCAGCAGCCCATTTTGCGACAAGGGAGATGCATGAAATCAACTACATGAAAGGCCTAAAAAGCAATTGAGCTTAAAGGAAACAGAGTCTGACAGGTGCTGAATGCAATACTTTGCATGATTTTCAAGAGGCGAAAGCTCCATTGTAGCTCCAGGCCAGAAGAGTGAACCAGCACCCACCACTGCACCATCCACCTGATGTCCTTTATGAGTTGTGACTCCATTCTTCATGAACCTCAACATAGTAACATCAGCAGATCTCCTTGGTACTTCAATGCTTATATCTTACTGTAGATAACGAGTGTTGATAGTTCTATAACGTGCATAAGCCATCATGATTCTTCAGCATGCTGCCACACTTAGTCACAGTTCTTCATCTCTTCCACACATATCAACTAGTGCACCTTCATCCCTAGCTGATTTGTGACAGAGGATGCTCTTTGAACATTTCAGCTTCCACTTCATTATTACTGTTTTGATGGTCTCGGTTTCCTTTCATGTGTTTACATTTGCTTCGACATGCCTTGTACTTTTCACAGATGGATTTTCATGGTTGTTTATATATATATATAAACAAGGTTACAAAGGCAAATCCAGAACTATGGTCCACTTGTGTAAAAAGTAATAGGTCTTATATATAGGTAGGTGGGTAGGAAAATAAGTGACTTCTAAGTGATGCTTTATACCAGTGTTGGCTGGTTCCAGTTTTTGGTTCTTGAACCAGACTGCCCATTTAAAATTTTGATTTTTTTTCTTCCAGAACTGGAATTGTGAATTTTTTAAAAAAATCAAAACTGGAACCCACAACTGCCCTCCAGCTAGAATCAAACTCAGAACTAGAATCAGCCCCAAAACCCAGTTTATCAGGTTTCAGATGTAAATTTTATTATTATTATTTTTAAAAATTTTAAATTTTAACTTTGTTTTCCTGTGTTTAGGGTTTTCCTAACATGGGTTAAACATGTGATTAATTTGAGGAAAAAATCAAGGGTTTGATTAATAACAGTGACATTTTTTTAAATTATAATTTGAGGATGGGATGGGGTGGGCATTATTAGGCAATTACTTCTTCCTTTTGAAACATGTCACACGTCTAATTTTCACTTTTAAATTTGTTTTGGTGGGTTTAGATATGTAGTTAATATAGGTGACCACATTTTATTGGCGATACAATGCTCATAACAAGAAAAAGAAATTAGTTTTGAGCTATGTGTAAGCAAGTACAACTGAATACAGTCTGGAACCAGACCCACCTAAGATTATTTTTCTTAAACCTGCAACTCGAGGTCTTGAAATCTGAGAAATAGGGTCCAGAACCATATTGGAGGATTTATCAAATTATAAAAAATCCTTGAACCAGAAACGAGGGTTCTTTCAAATTTAAATTTTTTTTGGAAGTAGGACTGGAGGTTCTCTTGAAAAGTGAGAACTGTCCAACACTGGCTCTCTTTACTACCTAGTGACAACTCACTTGCTTGTTGGTTTTTAGTTGGAAGGTAGTAAAAGGATCCACTGAAGTAACCACCATGGTTAGCTAGGAAACTTAAATTGAACAGAAAATTATTTCTTGATCAATTGCCATTCATCCTTCATGGTGTGTTGGTGGGTTCACTTTGGCAATGGCTTTTTTGTCTCATAAAGCACTAGGTAAACAATTTTACATTTTAAAAAATAATTATTAGTAATAAATAATGTTTTGACTTGTTCTCGTGCCCTCAAACACATAGCAACACCAACTCTCCTTGGATTGTGATCGTGTCAGTGGTTCAAATGAAAAAACATTTTATCCTTATGACATGAAATGTAATTGTTACAATGTGTTCCACCTTACTTGGCTTGTCTTGAGTTATCAAATACCATGGCACCCAGATGTCCCACTTATCCTTCATAAAAAACACAAAATAAAATTAAAAATGATTAAAATATATATATATATATATATATATATATATATATATATATATATATATATATATATATCAATAAAATCTAGTCACTTTAAGATTTACACGATGAAATTCAGAACCAATTGCATATGCAATATGACAATTTGAAATTTTAAACACCCATAAAAGTTTCACCCTTTTCTCTCAAGGTATATGGCAATGATTTTCTTGTTTATCAACACAAAGCTCACACACACTTCAAAAAATAAATTGAGTTTTAAATGCAAGCTCCACTTTTTATTACCCAACACAAGCAAAGTGGGTTGTTTAAATTGTTTTGAAAGTTGACCATTTTTTCAACAATGATTTGGATTAATTTTAATTGCCAATGGACACCCATGATTGACTATCAACCATTAAAGAAACCTACCCAAACAATGATAAAAAGTGGCCCAAACTAAGTCACCAAATCAACAATATAAATTGATCCAAGTCAATTAGATGGTCGAAAATTATTTCAATCCCCACAAACTCAATGGGTGCTGGTTATTGAACCCTTGGCAATTGAAACAATTTTGTCAAAATTGTGGTGATAGAAATTGTTTTAGTTGCTAACGTTGTGAAGACCAAAACATTGGCAACCAAATAGTTTAGGTTGAACTATTTTAGTCGTTGAAATTATGATGAATCAATTTGTTTTCAGTCACCAAATGTCCATGGGGCAAATTGAGTGAGAAATGTTTTTAGTCCATGTTCAACCTATTGGATGAAACTGATGTGTTCAAACAAAGGTTGATGTGACAATTGACACAAAATGGGCGTGCCACATCATTTTTGACAACCTTATTTGAATTGTAACACTTGTTTTAGCATCTTATAAAACCAAAACCCCGTTTACACCAAAACTGATGAACTTGATAACTAGGTTAGATTTAAAAAGGCCCTTAATTTGCAGGACACTTGGCAAAACCATTCTTGTTAAATCATCTTCAATACCTCCAGAGCTGCTCCCTAATGAGAGCTTTGCAAGCTGAAAAGTGGTGTCACAAACGTCATAGAATGTCTCCACATAATGGGACCTTTGTAAAGTTTAGGGTTTAAGGTTTAGGGTAAACCCTAAACCCTATCAACCTATGTCATGTTTAATTATGTCCATTCAAGACTGGTCATGACAAAAGACATAATCCAAAATGCTAGTTTATTTTCTACGGATCTTCATGCAGGTCTGGACCCA
>Ga0209611_10009168_pt1 | contig 15093 bp, 12 predicted proteins | sample S1TSphgellanicum_3_FD_187693 | JGI IMG/M metagenome (GOLD analysis project Ga0209611, IMG submission 187693) | Host-associated microbial communities from peat moss isolated from Minnesota, USA - S1T2_Fc - Sphagnum magellanicum MG (SPAdes) (version 2) | ecosystem: Host-associated > Plants > Peat... | reverse complement strand
TTTTACAATAGACGTCGCCTACACTCGTTCTTGAATTACCTTTCCCCGGAAGAATTTGAAAAGAGCATGGTAACTGCGTGATGGCGACTCGTCCTAATTTACTGTCCGCAAAAACTGGGGAAGGTCATACTATCCTCGGCCGAACGAATCTCTACAATTTAGCCTATCAGGGCGTCGATTAGTTCCTGAGCCTTCGGTAGCGAGTCGGCTACATGCACAAGAGAACTTCCAGTCATCCAGGTATCAAAATAGTTTTTTACTTTTCCGTAGCTATTGTCGAGGATCACATGCGGAATTCCCATGAGAACACAGAGGATATGAACATGTAATCGATCAGTTACTACTGTTTCACCAGCGCTCAAAATTTGGAGTCCGCGAGTCAACCTCGCTTGAGCAGTCAGGTCGTAAATTGGGCCAGTGCAAAAATCCAGGCGGCGCCATATGTCTTGCCCAGGCTTCCAAAGCCCGGTTATCACACGATTCACCTTTTCAAAGTTTGCTGTTTCACTCAACCAGTCACAAGGTTCCAAACCCATTTCTCTGGCTTGCTCTGTAAATCCCTTCGATTCTTTATCGGTCCTCAATAACCAGACCACTTTCTTTGAAGGTGAATTCGGGCGTGGCAACGAGCCTAGTTGAAAGGCCATGTCAGGGCACAAGGCGATTGAACATTTGAAGTTTTCCTTTGCGAAAGCGAGGCTCGGTTTATCTCGAATGAAGAGAGTAAACTTTGGATGGTTTTCAAATACTTCTTTAGCACGTTGCAAGTTGGAAGCATCAGAGAAGCTGATGGACTGGGGCAATTGGACAATCGAATTATTTGGAAATCCAGTAATAATGGCTTCCCTAAATTCTTGCGCTTCCGGCCAGATGTCGCCAACATTCCCACCACCCTGAATTAAAATGATGGTATCGTCCGTGATTCGCTGAGCCATGTGGCTTATGCTGTACGTTCGCCAATCACAGTTATACGTGTCTTTCAGCTTGAATTTCTTCAGCATGGCTCTTTCACCTAGCCAAATAGCGCTGTCACCCACATTGGCATGGTTCGGAAAATCGATGAGAGCGACACGAGAATTCTGAGGAATTCGAGGATTTAACGCCTGCTCGATTTGGGTGTTCAGCGTGCCTATTAAGGCTGATGTCTCTACGGTATTACTTAATGCCACTAGAAAATTCTTGACATGGTGCAGGTGTGTGTACGAGTTTATAAAAGATCCATTCTTCGAGTATATACGGTAAATTGGTATCTTCGAAAGTCTAAATTCGGAGTGGCTAGGGTTTTAATGGACAACCGAGTCGTTTACTTGATGGCTGTGAACTGGGCTCTGTTGGTCTTCGTATTCGTTTGCGAACACTTCATTCTTACGCGAATTTATTCAAAGCGATCGTCCCTTCAGCGGCTGTTTATCGATCGTAGTGATAGCGCAAAAGGCGACTTGGTTTTTTGGTTTGTCGTCTATTGCTTATTGCCTTTCTTTGAAATGTCGCTAATGTACCTAACCTTGCCTGGTCTAGCTTGGACTGGCATTATATGGGTGTTGCAGCGGTTCGGTATATATCCTATAACGCATCATTTTCTCGTCAAAAATCCCATTCTCTGGATAGGACTTTTCTATGTGTTGTACGATTTTGCAACTTATATAAGTCACGTCCTCATGCACAAAATACCTTTTCTCTGGAATGTGCACAAATTGCATCATTCTGCTACAGAGATGAATATCGTGACGGGCAGCCGTGAATCGCTGGCAGAGCGAGCCTTCAAATATATTCCAGTAATTTTCTTAGTAAGTTTAGCGCTAGGATTTCGTTCACCTGAAGCAGCGCTTGCAGTAATAGTCATTCGAACTGTTATCGATCTTCTTCAACACTCAGACCTTCCCTGGGATTACGGTGTGTTCGGACACATTATTGCAAGTCCCCGCTTTCATCGATTTCATCACACTAATAACGCCGAAGATGTCGATTCCAATTATGGTGACATATTTTCAGTGTGGGACTATTTATTCAGAACCGTAAAACCTAAATATATTGAATCCACAGCAGTTTCGGACAATTGCCCACTCGGTCTAAATTCTGAGGTGGAAACGAGGAGAATAAATTCTCAATGGTTCGTCGCGCCTCTAAATCACACGTTCGCTCACTATCTGTTTCTGTTATTGAAACGATTTCGAACGGGAATCGGCACCACGGTGCACGAGGAGCGAGCCTAGTTTTTCCACATTTCGCTTTAATATCGGTTTGTCATCAAGACAAAGGGCACTCGTTCCAAACTTTTCAATAATCGATGAAATAATCTTGCCTGCGTCTGCCTCGGATATACAAACTGGAGGACAAATATTCTGGGTAATGGGATGCCAGAACCAATTATTCGGAACATCATGGCGGAATAGACGTTCCCACCGTTCAGCAACTGCATGTGGTGACCAAAATTGTCTTACGTATTGTTTGGCCTGTTCGCCTAGTAGCAAACGGTAGTGTTGGTCAGATATCATTCTTCGAATTGCATCTTTCGCTTGCGAAGGATGACAATATTCTGATGGTGGCACACCCCAGTGATTGTATGCCAACTCCAGCTGCTCACGGGTCAAATACCCTCCAACCACGGCAGGTTTGGCATAGTAGGCTGCTTCGGCTGCGAACGAAGCTAAGGCTAAATCGGAATACATTTGGTCGATAACGAAATCACAATTTCTAATTTCAGAAATGACTTCCTCGTTTGGTCTGCCGGCTAATATTCGAAAATCGATTCTGAGACCTTCGCGTTTTAGCTCCTCGATTATTCGGCTGAATTCAACGGTATTTTTTGCATTCTGTCGAGATGGTGCGTGAAGGACAACGACCGGTCTATCTGCATCTTGAAGCGGAACTTGAATTTCTTCGATGTCGAAGCCGATCGGTGTTCCGACTGTTTGCAAAGGTATTACAGGACGTGAAATAAAGTAGGTGGTAAATTTGTTTGCAATGATATAGCTTGCATACTTTTCGATAGCGCAATTGTTGTCTCGGGTTGCTTTTGTTTCCCTAACGACATTTTCAGGCGATTGATCTGCAAATCCTAGAAACTGATATCCGTCTAAATAGGCTGGGCGAGCTTCGCTTCCGCTTATGCGAAAAATCACCGTTTTACCAAGGAGGCGCAATAAAAAGAGATCGTTGAACTTGAGCATTTTGTTTCTGTGGTGCAGCGAGTTGCCATAATTAAACGCAAACACATCGTAAGCACTTGCAAAGGCACAGAATTTCACAAGGTTTTTTACTAACCAGAACTTTTGACTTAGCAGTCTCTTGAAGTACTTAAATGAAAATGACGCTTTTGTGTCCCGCAATTCGAGCCAGCGAATTTCACGAATTGTCTCGTCTTGAATAAGCTCGACTAGCTTTTCGGGCGGGGGATCGATTCCACCATAATTAAACAAATGGCCGTCCGGAGCAAACAAGGTCACGGAGTGGCCTAATTCAATGAGGCCCTTCTTCAATCTAGCAAATTCGCCGGCTATTTCTATTGCCAGAAATATTCGCATCGTTTTCTTAATTCACAACCTTATTCAACACACGCGCCGGATTGCCTACAACTATCATTCCATCAGGCACATCTTTGGTGACAACAGCACCAGCGCCGACGAGTGCTTTTGCGCCGATCGTCACATCACACATGATCACCGCTCCGGAACCAATGGAGGCTCCGCGCTTAACTAAAGTTGGTCTGAGAATCCAATCTGCTTCCGTTGTCAATTCGCCGGACTCGGTTGTGGCTTTTGGGTAGCGATCATTGACGAATACAACTCCATGACCAACGAAAACTTCATCTTCGATGGTTACGCCCTCGCATATAAAAGTATGGCTGGAAATTTTACAGCGTTCTCCCACCTTGGCGTTCTTTTGAATTTCGACGAAAGGACCTATTTTAGTCTTGGCTCCGATACTACATTCGTAGAGATTTACAAAGTCACAGATGGTTGCTCCTTCGCCAATTTCAACGTCGCGTATCTTCTGGAGATGAGTGGGTTTATAGTTCAATGTAATCCGCCTGTTGTTTGAAACGATCTGCTTTCTTCAGGCATAAAATATCCAGTCCCCATACCACGGTAAGCCAATCCACTCTTAACCACACTTTCATTTTCGATTGCGTTTCGACCGTCAATTAAGATCTTGCAGCCGTTTTTAGCGAGCCGCTGAAAATCGAGGCTTCCGAATTGCTCATGAGCGGTGACGAGAAATATTGCATCGAATTGCCTGGAGTAGGGATCTTCTACTGAGATAAATCCTTTATTCGTCAGTTCTTCTTCAGTGTAGAGGGGATCGTTTAGAAATGTCTGTACACCTTTCATTCTCAGGAGTTGATTGAGCTGATAGGCGGGACTACAGATATCTTCCTTCACGTTCGGACGAAATCCCAGGCCCAGAATGAGTGTTGATTTTACGTTAAATTCCTGGCATACCGAATTTACTACGTATTCCGGGACAGAATTGTTTATTCGGCGGCCTTCTTCCGCAAGAGTAAAGGCTAGATTCAGTTCTGCAAAATTGCTCATCAAGAAATGCGGGTACACAGGCGTACAGTGTCCACCGACCCCGATACCTGGTGAAAGTAAGTGTGTAAATTGGTCTGAATTGACATGCTTTAGCACTTCTCGAATATCTAGATTGGCAGCGTCGCAATAAGTCGAAAGTTGATTTACGAACGCAATATTCACATCCCTAGACACCATTGCCGTTAATTTGATCAGCTCTGCTATTTCGACGGATGAAACAGGTTCGACAATTTTCGGCGGCAGAAAAGTTTCATATAATTGCAATGCGGCGAGCTGCGCACCGTTAGTAATACCAGCTACCAGTTTAGGGTTTGTCACGAGCTGACTTCTCATAGTTGTGCTTTGCACTCGTTCGGGGCTGAATGCAAGCAAGTAATCGCGACCGTGAATTTTTTGTTCTGAGTCGAAAATGGGCATAACCCGATTTCGACATACGCCGACCGGCACCGTTGTTTCTAATGAAATCAGCATATTGTCATGTGCAAGCTTAGCGATCGACCGGAAGCATTGATCGAAGGAATGGTAATCAATCTCTATGGCACCCGAGGGAGAACCCACGGCTAACAAAGGGATGCAAACGATCAAAGCCTTACACTGTGAAAGCGGTGACGGCTCGCTATGCACGGTGAGACGATTTTCTTGCCAGCCGTTTTTCAGGCTTGGCAAAACGCCTGGTTCAGAACTCGTAAATTCACCTGATGCAAACGAAGTGCTCAGCCGTGGATCTGTATCGAAAGCAATGACATCAATACCAGAATCGAGAATTTGGGCCGCCACTGCTTGCCCTAATTTTCCAAAACCAACTAATCCGATAATTTTCATCGATTGATTGTACTGTACTTTCGTCACGGGGTAGTTGCAGCCAGTTTTACCGGGACAGCTCGTGAAGGGTATGCGATTTCTAAAACGTTCGTAGGCCACACGAGCGCCTGCTTAGCCCGTTGGCGTTCAGCGGGCGAAAATTTTCCAGAGTGAACTTCATCGTAGAAATCATCAAGCTGTTTAGCGATTATCATAGAGTCCTGCTGAAAATTCACCGTTTTACCAATCTCGAATTCGTCGACAATCTTTTGAATCTCCGGTCCATAGTCTGAGATGAATGGCAACTCTGCCTGGACATAATCGTATAGTTTGCTTGATGAGATGAGCGTAAGATTCATGTGGGTTTGTATGTTTGGAATAATTCCAAAATCTGCACCGTAGATTTTCGATTGAACCTCTTGAAAGCTTACCCGTCCGAGAAAGAAGACTCGCTTGTTGGTTAAACCGAGTTCCTGGCTAATTTTTTGGAAGCGCTCAATATCGCCGCCTCCTCCCAAAATTGCCAGATGCATGTTTGTGCGGGAATGAGGAATAGCCTCAATAAATCGATCCATATGTGATAACGGATGCAGTGAACCTAAATAAACTGCAACTGGAATATTGGAAGCCAGAGACAATTGCTCTTTGATGGTTGGTTGGTTGGATGCCGGTGTCCAGACGAATTGTCGTGCATTGGTGAGTACGACTGGCTCCACGGATGGACAAAGTTTGTGGTAAAAATCAGCCAGAGAATCGTTTACAGTGATGAAACGATCGCAAAGCTCATACATCCATTTTTCGTTGGCTGCTGCAATTTCTTTCAGGCTTGCCCCATCGATGGAAGCTGTGCCAATTTCGTGACTATCGTAGATCAGCGTAGTATTGAGCAGCTCCTTAATTAGACAGCCGACAGGTAGAGTCCAGAGGTCAGTGCAAAAGATGCAATCTATGGGCTCAGATTTGTTAATGAGAAGAGTTTGGATGTAATAGAAATAGTTATATACATCCAGACGAAAAGTTGATGCATATTTTTTGAAAAGCTTTGGTGGCAGCTGTTGTTGGAAGTATAAATACCAAAAATTTCCTTCCGCTAACGCTGAATCTTTTGTTTTACGAACATGCTGATACCACAAATCGGATGTAATTTTTCCAAGGTGCCGCAGACCAGAGGGCCATTCGTTAATTGATGGTTCGTACGGTTTGGTGTCCCCGGATAGGTAACGAGTGAATAAGCGTTGTTGGAAATTGCTAAATGATTTTCCGAGGAAACTGGATAGATCTCCGCAGGCGGCTTCTTTAAAGTAACCATCTTTTACGGCGACTATCTTTGCTGATTTGTGCATAAGACCAGACATCACTTCGGTGTTGTCGCTCTCTTGTGGTGGGACCACAATCGATACTTTGCTGCCTGCCTCGCAAAAGCTGTTCACCATTTGGATGACACGACTGTCGTACTGTAGGTTACGGACCTGGGCGATCATGACGAGATGTTTTGGATACTTTGACATCTGCGAGAACCCCACTCAACTGAAGAATTCTTTGAGGATAGCTTCTACCGACAACAGAGACCAAAGCTGCGCGCCGCTGATTGGCTGTCCATTCCGGTTGGACATAATAGCTTTTTTCACTGCATTTGGTTGCAGAAACTGATTGAGCCTTGTCTCTTTGCTTGAAAGTTCGCCGGCGATAAATGCGGAAAGCGGGCCATCAAACCATTCTTTAATAGGAATAGCAAACCCCTGCTTTTGCCTCGCTGCAATGTTCTCCGGCACTAATTTAGCTAGAGCATTTCTCAGAATAAGTTTACCGAAGAAAAATTGTCCATCAACAGGCACTTCATCTGGGTCCCAATGATATTGGGCAGGAATGGTGTCAAGAAACGAAACAAGCTCGTTATCGAGAAATGGAAATCGTTCTTCAAAACCATATGCCCCGGCTAACCTGTCCCCAATTTGTAGTAAGCCGTGTAAAAACAATTCGCTTTCGTATTTCAAGCAGAGCCAAGTCTTAACGCCTATATCACTGTATTCCGTATCCTGCGGAAACTGTCCAGCAAATGTCTTGAATGGTTGATCGATATCGATTTGCTTCAGTACTTGCGAATTGAACAGCGATGTTTTATCTGTATCCTTGTACACGCGCTGCCAGAACTGATAATAGCTTGAGATAAATTCCTTGTTGGTCTTTGCATTGCGTATTGTTCGATAGCGCCAGGGATAACCTCCGAACAACTCATCTCCACCAGCACCACTCAGACACACTTTCACCGATGAACTTGCGCACCTTGCTGCTATGTCATTTTGGTATAAAACTCCTAACCTAGGTTCTTCAATGGTTCTCAGCACAGTCGCGTGCATAGCTGAGATATCATCCGCCTTAAGGGTAATCTCGTGAAAAGTGGTGCCCAGCATTCCAGCAAACTCTCTAGCATGTTTCAATTCGTTTGTTGACCGCGTTCTTGAAGAAAGCCCGTGTTCGTCAAAACCGCATGTAAAGTTGTGCATTAGCGGATCATGCTTACTGGCGACGGCGACGATGGCGCTTGAATCTATACCGCCGGATAAATAAGAACCAACGGGTACATCACTCACCAACGTGTTCTGAACAGCCTTGCTAAATAAAGTGCCAACCACTTGGGCAGCATGATCTGGAGAAAGTTGGAAATTCGGATCGTATTTTCTTTGTGGTGCCCAAACCGTTCGTTTTGGTAACGTACTGCCTTGCTGAAATTCAAGACAATGTCCAGGATCAAGTATGGAAACTCCTTGAAATGGTGTTGTGCCCCCGTGTGTTGTTTGGAAAGTGAGATATTCATTTAGCCAATGAAGGTTGAATTTGGATTTGAATAGCGGAAATCTTTGAAAACATTTGATTTGAGAAGCAAAAAGAACCGTTCCACCTACTATGGTCCAATACAAAGGTTTGATACCAAATCGATCTCTAAAAAGGCTGAGCTTTCGCGCCTCCTTATCCCAGATTGCAGCAGCGAACATTCCGTTCAAGCGTGGTAACCATGAAAGACCAAATCGCTTGAATCCCCTCAAGAGGACTTCAGTGTCACCAGCAGAAAAAAATTGCTCGCCCACATCAAGCAATGTTGACTTCAACGATTCAAAATTATAAATTTCACCGTTATAAACGATGATCCAGTCGTCATTTTCCAACTTCATTGGTTGGGAGCTGGATTCTGATAGATCTATAATGGACAGACGGCAATGCCCAAAGTGCGCAACATCATTGTGCCAACTACCATTCCCGTCAGGACCGCGCGCCGATATCTCGGCAAGCATTCCGTCTAGTATCTTGTTTTCATCCGGTAAGTCTTTAGACTCAGCCAAATGAACAAAACCGACTAATCCGCACACAGATTTACGCCTATTCTTTTCAACGTATCTATTTTAGCGAGTTAAGCGAGTGAGTTATCAACCCGGACCGCTCCAAAAAATTCGAGATGTGAAAGTTGGAGAAGGAACTTCTATAGGAGATTTCGTCAATCTTTACGAGTGCTCTATTGGCGCTTTTAGCCAAATTGGTGACTATGTTGAAATTGGAAAGAATGTACAAGTAGGCAAGCGTTGCAAAATTGGCAACCATACTTACATCTGTCCTGGAGTGGTCATTGAGGATGACGTCGTCATTGGAGATGGTGTCACATTTATCAACGATCGTTTTCCAAAGGCTACCAACGCATTCGGCTCTCTGCAAACAGAAAATGATTGGAAAGTGCATCCAACCTTGATTAAGAGAGGAGCGACAATTTGTTCGAGAGCAGTGATTATGTGTGATATCACAATTGGTGAGGTAGCACTGGTGGGAGCCGGCTCTGTAGTGACTAGAGATCTGGCAAATGGAGAAATAGTTGCAGGTAATCCTAAGGGAGCCGAAGGGCAGTTACGTGTAATTAGATCAAATTCGCGAGAGCGTGAATGAGGAGCGAGCCTGGGAGTATATTATGTCCACTAAATTAGTATTACAGACGAGCACATCCCTCGCTTGTTGGCGTTCTTCAACTGTGAATGCTCCCGTACATAACTCCGTATAGAAAGCATCGAGAAGATCTGCTATTTCCCGTGGCTTTTGCTGAAAATCAACAGTTTTGCCAATTTTGAATTGATCAATAATCTTTTGAACTTCTCCGCCATGATCGGAGATGAAAGGCAGCCCTGTGCGAATATAGTCATACATCTTGCTTGGTGTAGGGACAGTAAGATTCTCGCGATTCTGAATATTCGGAATGATGCCAAAATCTGCTCCATATATGGTGGCAGATATTTCGCCAAAGGTTTTCTTCCCGAGGAAGAATACGCGTCCATCACTCAGACCTAGATCTTGGCTTATACGTCTATATTCTTGGACTTCACCTCCATCCCCGACTATCGCAAGATGCAAGTTAGGCTCACAATGTGGAATCGCTTTAATAAATCTATCCAGATTTGAAACAGAATGCAGAGACCCGACGTATACAGCTAGTGGCGTCTCAGGAGGCAAACCAAGCCGTTTCTTAAGGGTAAGCAGATTGGGTTCAGGATGCCAAGGAGCGCGGAAAGTATTGCCGATTACAATTGGCTTCAAAAAGGGACAGAGCTTTTTGTAATAGTTGGAGATTGATTCATTAACGGTCACGAAACTATCGCATAACCTGTACATCCATTTTTCATTGTTCGCTGCGACTATGCTGTGGTTCTTATTTTCAAAGACTGTGGTGCCGATTTCATGAGTATCGTAAATAAGTGGAATGCTAAGTAATTCTTTGATTAAAGCGCCTACCGGCAGAGACCATAAATCGTTGCAGTAAATGCAATCAATTGGATTAGCCATGTTGATGATTAGAGTTTTTATGAAGTAGAAATAGTTAAAGGCATCGAGGTTGAATACCTCAGCATACTTTCTATACAGAGGTAAAGGCAGTTGTTGTTTAAAGTACAGGTGCCAGTATTCACCCTTAGCGAGGGCAGCTTTTTTTATTTTGAGCGCGTGTTTGGACCACAGTTCGAAAATAGGGTCACACACAAGTCGAAATCTGTGAGGTATTTTATGAATGATTTTTGCGGCTGGATATTTGTCACCATTCAGAAAGAATGCAAACGAGCGCTGGGCAAAATTGCCGAATGACCTGCCGCCCAGGAAACCCGCTAAATCACCTCTTTCCGCTTCTGGAAAAATATGTTCAGGAACTTCAAACACCATTGCTGAATTGTGGAGTAATAGCGCTGAATCCTTTGCATTACCTTCTTGTTGTGTTGGAACAACTACGGATACTTTACTGCCCGCTTCGCAAAAAGCGTTTATCATGTGCACAACACGGCGGTCACAATCCAGATTCCGGGTTGGAGCTATCATGAGCAGATGTCGTGGGTAATTTGACACTTCATGACTACTATGTTTAGGAAGATGCAAAGAGTGAACTATGGTGGAATCTAAGCCTCGAATTATTACCATTCCGAAAATAACGGAAGACAGAGGTAATCTTGGTTACGTTGAAAGCGGACGACACATACCATTTACGATTCAGCGAGTTTACTTCATAAATGATGTCCCCGGTGGCACTGAGCGTGGCTCTCACGCCCATAAAAAGCTTCAGCAGTTTCTAATTACACTCAGTGGCAGTTTATCGGTTCTGTTGAATGATGGCAGCAGGACCGAGGAATTTGTCTTGAATCGTTCTCATCAGGGGTTGCTATTGCCACCTGGGTATTGGCGCACGCTCAGGGACTTTACTAGTGGTGCGGTGGTTATAGTCCTGGCTTCCGAAATGTATGATCCGGATGATTACATTAATGATTATGATGAATTTCTTGCCTGGAAGAAGCTGAGAACAGTGACGGCATGAGAGTATGGCCAAAGTATTAGTTTCTACATACACTAATTTTCCGGATGGCATACTCGATCCGTTCAGACAAGAATTTATCGATACTTTAGTGAAAGAAGGCAATGAAATACTTCTTTTACGAAGCAACGATTTCATCCAGGATTACACAAAGAATAATTGCCTTTTATCGTCGGTTGATGTTCCCGCGCTCACGGACCGGATTACAAGCTTCGAACCGGATCTGATTTTTTCCTTCAATCATAGCGGGCTCTTTCATGGCTTTCACAAGTTGATTGATTGCCCCATTGGAATATGGCTCGTGGATGGGCCTTCATATATTGCAGATCGGGATATTTTCAAAAGAAATGCAGATCGCTATAACGTGTTTAGTCCTGTTCGGGCATTTGAAGGTGATTTGATTGAAGAATATGGAATGCAAGCAAAGCAAATCCATTACTTGCCTTTTTGCTCTAATTTTGAAAACGAATCTCACATCAAAACTCAGAATATATCCTTTGTTGGAACATACTTTTATGGTCACCATCTAAAAGACAAGCTGCAGGCCATTTCTAGAGATAGGAGCGTTTGGGCTAGAACAAAGAGCTTGTTGCAGTCTTACCTGACGGATAGAAATTTGCCGTGGCTCCGCAGATTGCAGAAGTTCCGTTTAGAAAATATCTTTGATAATCCATTCGATGAAGCGGCCATCTTAAATGTAATTGCTATCAATTCTCGTATTAAAACTCTAGATGCGGTGCAAGATCTCGGCTTAACCATATACGGTACCGCTAATTGGATCGAAGTATACGAATACTCTCTTGATCTTGCAATGTCTTTCGATCCCAAACCGGTTTTACTAAAAGATGATCTCCAGAGTATCTACAACAACAGCGAAATCACAATCAATATTTCCCATGCCCAGGCACGTGGCGGTTTACCGTGGAGAGTATTCGACGTTATGGCGTCTGGGTCTGTATTGGTAAGCAACGAAGCAGAAGATCTCAGGAATATATTTGGTGATTTAGCAATTCCTACCTATCAAACTCCCTCCGAGGCCCATTTCGTTTGTCAAAAACTACTCGCTGATAAGCCCTTGCGGGAAACAATTGTAGCCTCCAGCAACGAAGCAATTCGTGCTGGTCACAGATTTCAGAATCGGATTACTACAATTGGCGAAGTTCTTGGTGTGAATCTTCTTCCAGGAGGCACAGGATCTTGTGAGCGAATTTCAAATGAACGAGTGGAACAGGAGAAGGAAAAAATAAAAGCCAAATCGATTTCGCTTAATGAAACAAATGGTGATTCTAATTCTAATAGGGCCGAATTAGAAGGTGAGCCGACTATCTATTTCTCTATCGAAGCGTTTTATTCGGATGATCTTAATTTCAATCAAGCCAGATCCCAAAAGAAAAAGGAGATAGTCGCCATTGGGAACCCCTTATCGGTTGAATTCAATTTTGAAGGCGGACCCGAATATCTGAGACTTGATATCGGTAATTATTTCTCTCATCACGGTTCTCCTAAAGTAACAATAACCGCAACCAGAGCTGAAGAAGAGAAGGTTTACCAATTGGATTTAGAAAAGGACATAATAGAAAAATCTCAATTCTTGTATGAGAACAATGAGATAATCTGCGGTTTTGATCCATTTTGCGTTTTTAAAAACCCATTTCGTAATGAGCATATTCAGCTGCGATTCGAAAGCACACTTCTTTCCGGATTATAAGCCTTTGATCGATTTATTTGAAATTCAAAAGTGCATTGAACAGGATATAAACTGTGGAGAGTTCGAACGCGCTCTAAACCGCATAATCGAACTTGCGGGAACGTTGGCTAATGAACCGATAATCGTTGGTTCAGTTTTTGGCTCTCGTAAGTTGGATAGCCTTTGCTCATTAGTCGGTGCCAAAGCAATGGAGCTTTCGAGTATTGAGAGTGGTGCGCGGAGCGATGATGTCGTTGCAATTCTTGCAACCGAATTGTACAGAACCGGAGGACACACAGCCGTTATTAGAGATTTGATTGCAGCTCATCGCAATCAGAAAATCGTACTGATCATCTCCGATACTTTTCATACCGCAAATCATACTGAAATAAAGTCAATTTTCCCATCGATAGAAATACACTTCGCTCCGAAATCGATTGGTAGTTTCGAAAGAGTAGTGTGGCTGCAAAGAAAACTTCAAGAGCTTTGTCCAAGACGATCGTTCGTTTTCAATCATATGGATGACGCGGTAACTATTGCAGCACTCCAATGTTCAATTCCAACTGAAGTTATCTTTTACCATCATTGCGATCACAAGTTTTCCCTGGGGGTTTTCACACCTTGCTTCCGCCATATAGATTTTAGAGAGCAAGGAATGGATAACTGCCGACGTAATCTTGGAATTGCTAATAATGTTCTGCTTCCTTTGGTTCATGAGTATAGCTCCACCCGGAAAAACTTTTTGTCTACGGGTTCTCTGCGCACTTGTACAAGTGGCGGCTATAAATTCGAGCAACCATATCTTTTTTCTCTCTTAGAGGTGCTACCGCAAATCCTCAGAAAAACTGGAGGTTCGCATATTCATATTGGACCGATTAGCTACGAATATAAGGCCGCCATTAAGGCCCGTCTAGATGCGTCTGAAATAGACGACAGCAAATTCCTGCAGTTAGATTATGTTCCGAATCTTTCTGAAGCCTTCGATCAATATAGGGTTGATCTTTATATCGATTCTTTCCCCATTTGTGGATGTCGTTCTGTTGTAGAAGCAATGAGCGTTGGCATTCCAACTATAGTCCACAAAAACTACAAATCTGCTCTCCTTTCAAACAAGAACTTGATCTATCCGGAAGCATTCTGTTGGTCTATGCCTGAAGAACTGTATGCACACCTTTCTTCGGTTAATATCCAGGTTCTTCTTGAACAATCTTCTTTTGCCAAACTATTTCATCAATCTTGGCATACGTATGAAAACTTACGAGCTTCGCTTGAGACATTAGCCTTAGAGGAATCAACGGATTTTCGCTTTACGAGAACAGTTTACGAACTCGATGAAATTTATGAATTTATAGAATTACAGAATACGCATGTCCAGGATACGGCCAGAGCTGACGATGCCGACGGAACGAATTATGGTTCGCTCGAAGAAGCTATGCATACGAAACTTGTCATAGACGCCTTGAAGAAGGCTCTGCAAACTCCTGGAGAAAACAAACTAGGTAGACGCGCAATATCGGAATTATTATTTGCTCGATGCTCCAATGCTTCTCAAAAGCGTAAGCTTGCCGCGACTTCCCCATTGGACAACGTAACTGGAGCCGCTAACAATTGGATCCGAACTATTGATGGCGAAGCCAATGCGAGAAATGCGAAAGCCTATCTCACCAAGATGCTTTTTGATTTTGCGACGCCGACACCTTAGGTGGTTCTAAGTAATCTGTTTGCCATATTTATTCGAGAAGAGCTGTAATAGCTTGGAATATCCATTGGAAAGACTCTTCCTCAGGTATTTCCGGCTTGGGCTTTCCAAAAGTAGATAGCTTGCAACGGAAAGGGTGATAAGGCAAAAACTATATAGTAAGTAAACACGCCATGTTCGCCAACCTGTAACGATGTAATAGTCCATGAAAAATTTGATAATGAGCCAATGCAATAAGTACATGGAGTAGCTAGCTTCTCCCAAGAACATCAGAGGGCGTTTCAAAAGTGCTCTGGATATAACGCCCCTTTCAAGGGCAATAACTCCGATAAAGCAAAATATTTTTGTTTCGACTCATAGCAACTAATAAGTCCTATTTTAGCGATTAATGACTGCGGGTCCAATCTCAATAGCGTCTTGTAATCGGCCATTGCAGCATCGTAGTTACCCCTATCTTGATAAACCATGGCTCGAAAAAAATAGGGGTTAGAACGATTTGAGTCCAGGCTGATCGCTTTGTTTAAATCCTCAATTCCTTGTTCAT
>Ga0209611_10009167_pt1 | contig 15095 bp, 5 predicted proteins | sample S1TSphgellanicum_3_FD_187693 | JGI IMG/M metagenome (GOLD analysis project Ga0209611, IMG submission 187693) | Host-associated microbial communities from peat moss isolated from Minnesota, USA - S1T2_Fc - Sphagnum magellanicum MG (SPAdes) (version 2) | ecosystem: Host-associated > Plants > Peat... | reverse complement strand
TATGATATGTTGGAATCTCATCCTTTGAGCTCCTTTATGTAGGGTACAAGAGTAAAACTGAGGGCACAGGATATGGCATAAAGTGAGAGCTATTGGGAACAAGTTGGGGAACACATTGAAAACTTGAGGAACATATTGAAAACTTGCAAATTTCATGAAAACAGAGTGAAAATTTCATGGGAACATAAAAAATCCAACACCCCGATTCTCCCTCTAAAAGAAAAAAACCTGGGCCCACTGGGTGAATGCTGCTCACATCATTGGCTCCAAGAAATTTTCAGATTTATTACACTTTTTGGGTTCTTGGGTTATTTATAAGGAAGAAAAAGACATACCCTTGGTGGGGCCAAAACACACTCCACCAAATTGCTGGAAGCTGGGACTAGGAAGAGAAAAAAATCATGAATTGCATAGTCGCTTGTAGGAGATGAAACAACATGCTGAATTTACAAGCAACAGACTTTACATCAAATAAGGATGACACCTTCCCCATCCTTTTGACCCACAAAAAAAATGATCAACACCACAATTGAATATAACACCTTCAACAATTAAAAAAAGCATGTGAACATATGAAGCATTAAAAACAACTATGAATGCTATTGAAAGAGGGACACATTCCTTAAGGATGGCCAATAGGTCATGGAACATCCCAATGAACTCCCTTTTTACTACCTAAATGGAAAATCCAAGAAGATGGGGCCAAGAGGTGTGCTTACAAAAGAAGAGGATGTAGCAATGATTGCATGGATATTAACAATGCAAGAGTGCGGATTGTCCATTGCCTTACAACAACTAAAGATGAAGGTTATAAAGTAACACAAACAAAGGTTACATCGTTTTGAGATGGAATACCAGGTAACAATTAGTGGGCCTAATTCAAACACAAACATCTAGAAACTAACATATGACAAGAAGAACTAGAAGTTTGTAGAACACAAAGGATGACACCCAATTCTTGCAACTCTTTCACTAAAAGAAAGAAAGAAAGAAAAACAATTACCATTTGCAATTATATCCTAGTTGCAAAAGACATTTGCTACTAAAAATTACTTAATAACATTAAACAAGTTGCATAAAACATTAGTTACAAGTGTGGATGAAATCAACGGTAAACAAAATATTTCACCATTTGTATACTATTGAATGCCATCTGTATATTACCATAACGATCAGCAACTTACATAATGACATGTGGCAAATGAAAAATGTTTAAAAATTTTGTTTTAAAAATAGATGGTGGATCTTCATCATATATTTTTAATGGTTTTAGATTGTGACACTTGGCATAATACCCACGTGTCACATGGTATTTTTAAATTTTGGTCAAAATAAATTAATATCAATATTTAGGTGGATAGGTGGGACTAAGTAGGTAGGTAGGTAGGTTAGACTAGGTAGTTAGTTAGCTAAGTTAGTGGGACTAAGTAGAAAGGTAGGTAAATATTTTCAATTTCTTTTAGGTTTAACCTTTAAGGTTAAATTCCTTAAAAGGTTAAGCTCCTTTGATTGGCCCATTTTAATTGTCATGTGTTTTTTATGTGAAAATGTAGGGCAAAGCTTCCTCATTATATAGTTTTCAAAATGGAAATGGAGGAAAAAACACATGGGCTAAAAATTAAAGTTGCAATTTAGTTGCAAACTAAATTGCAACTAAAAAGTTTATCTCATATATTTTGTCCTCTTTTTTAATTTTATAAATCATATAACTAAGTAGATAAATAACTAACTAATTATTTAATAATTATTACTCATTACATATATCATAATGTAATCATTACATATATCCTAATAATAATTTAATTATAAATTATTAATTCACAATTCATATAGAGAAAATAAAATGATTGAAATACTAACTAATTAACTAAATTATTAATTATAAGTTTTCATTACTAGTTTGGAAATTTAAAAATGAAATACTAAAATATTAAATAAATACTAATTAATTAACCAATTTATTAGTTATGAATTATTAAATAATAATTTCATAAATAGTAAAAATAGCAACAAATTAACTGTTATTATATAAATATGAATTAATTAACTAACTTATTAGTTGTAAGATTTCATCATGGTTCTTAAATAATCAAATAAATAACTAATATATATATACACAGGATGTGGAATTTGGAGGAAGTAAAAATTGTTCAAAGATCCAGGACTCCAGACTCTCAGGATTTAACTTCTTAATTACTAATCATTCTAAGTCACAAGACCATGGTAAAATCTTTTGTCAATGAAGAAAAATTGAAAAAGGCAGTTATAATAAGAATGATAGAGATGGAACATGCAAGAAAATGATGATTAGTGGAGAATAATGACATTTGACCTTGGGTTCATGAAATAATGAATGCAAACTGATCAAAAGTTTTCTAAACCTTTAATGGCCCTAGGAATTCTATAACATAGCCTCATAATGTCCTAATTATTGTTGGGCTTCATAAAGAATTTTCACACTTTAGTACTGTTAGGCTTAGGACAAAAGATAACCATTCACTAGAAATACATAACTTACCCAAAAGATCTCATAGCTCAAAAAAATGATGCATTTATTCACCACCGAATCAAATTAAACGAAGATAAGATTATGGATGGTTGCTTAGAGCTTAGAAGTAAGGTCCCACAATTGTTGCTTGAGAATTGGCCTCAGATATTCATGATAGCTTACTATGACAATAAACTCATTTAGAAAGTCTTTTCCATTTGCCTACATCTTTGTACAAATGGGTATACACATCCCCATCATATCAACCCAGGACCAAACCAAAGTATTCATTAATGTGATTAAAAACATCAACCAATGCAATAACATTTGGACGTACCTACAAAGTTAGGATCCACATAGTAGTTATCAATTTCTTTGAGCATATAGTTCATCTCCATGCATGTGTGTCATGGGCTCTATGGTGAATCAAATGTCAATTCAGTAGTCCTTTAGATGTGGTGTAATTGTTGATGTTACACTCAAATCATCTTTCATTGTTGCTCAACATTACATTTCATCGAAAAGATGCATGCAACATACATAGACAAATTTGAGATATGTAGGATGGATTGAAGTTACTTACTCAACTAAATAATGTGTTACGCTGACCCTTGGCATGGAATACATGGGTACTTGTCAAATATCTAGTCATTAGAAAGTCACCAGAATGTGTTTTATGAAAATTCAACAATGCATACAAATTGTAAAGTCCAGTTGCAACTTCACCCCCTTTACTTGGTATGTCATTTTGTGTTTGTTCAATTATTGTTCTGTCACAATTTGAAAAGTTGTCATTTTGTCACAATTCTTGTCACAGCTGCCTTTTTTGAAATGTTGTTCATGCAATTATGCTACTTGCTTGTCACAGAACTACTATGAGGCAAACATGTTCAACAACTTATCCATATTCATCCAGCAATTGAAAGCAATGAACTTGAATAGGTGAAGATTTTGACACAAAATGCACCTCATTTATGTATGGCCATTTCCACATGTGAAGTCTAGAAATTGTACAAAATAGGTGCACGCATTAAATGACTTGAGATCAACAAACCATGTTTCCAATTCAACAAGATGAATTATAAGTTATGATAAAAACAATTTTGCACTGCATTTTATGTGGATTCCTACCCTGCTTTGAACATCCATCTGATCATATTTGCAGTCTAGAAAGTTCATTTAGGAAGGTGTTAACACATTCTTAGGATTATGATGTTTAGGAAGATCATGTTCCATAAGGTTGGAGATGTATATGGCACAATTATGTGTCAAACAAATTTTCTCCTTCCCCTTATTGTTATATCATAGTCATTATGGTGGCATTGTTCTCCACTATTTGTGTGTATGAATATTTCTCATTAGAACAAATATCAATGGAAAGAACAAGACAAGAATGTCTCATATGAAGATGAACTTGATAATGGTTAATAAAAGATCATGCATGGCCGTTGTATTGCTTATAATGTATTTCTAACTTGCCAACAACCTCCACACATTCTCAAACATTTGCCTTTAAAAAGTTAATCAAGCAATGCACATCATAAGTACTTCAAGTTTCTGCTACAAATGCACACCCCATCATGTTTTTCTTCTGGAAAGACAAGAATCATGTTTTACTTTTTTTGCACACAACATTTACAACTTTTTTGCTGAATCAAAGAATTGAGGAACTTTGCAAGAAATCAAACAAAGAGGATACAAGCACAATGTTTGAACTTGGAACATATAACCACCTAGTGTTGTTGTAGTGAAAGGTGGTTCTATATTGATAATCCAAGGTATAGATAATACCACCAAGATGTGGTACACAATGAAGTAAAGAAGGATTGGGGACTTGCCATCAAGGCCAGACACCAAGCCCAAAATGTTGTGGACTTGTGGTAGAATCAATGAAAAGCAATGAGAACTTCCACATGCATGACATCCAACTTTTGCCAAAGCCATGGACTATGAACTTGAACTACTTGCCACTTCACACATCTTTGTTGAATCACAAGCATTAAACATGGCAATTTTGCATAGACTTACAAACAAGATAATTTCAAAGCTCTAAAAGCTTTGAATTAACAACACACCCCTTAAATTCCTTGTACAATGACGAGCTTCTCTAAAAGTCATTAGACATTTGAAAACTCTTTATAGATTCACCATGATCAAGGATGTATTTTGATATTCCACAAGGACTAAACCAAGCTCTAATGTCTGAGCTTCAAAGCATTTCTTTTCTTCTATGAGATGAAGAAAAGTCTGTTAAATTACAATTTGGGCAACAACATAAAACTTGCATTTCTTCTTTCATCATGTCTGGAGGAATTAAAGATTAAAAAGTCATATTAGAGTTCTTCAATAATTGTGGTGATGTACTAACTAGTTGTAGCATTATGCTATAGAAACAAAAGGTGGCATTGTTGATCATGTAGAGATCATGGCACATTATTAGAGAGTAACAGCTAATTGACTTTGTGTACCTAATCATAATAAAGTGACTAACCTCCATTATAGATGTTTTGGTATTCAGTTGCTTTCTCAACTACTTTTGTTTTGGACAATCCCCCAAGTGTAGGTAAAATGGCAATCATGTTATCTTCTACTGCACACAACTCCATGCCAGTACATTAATACCATTCACACAATGTTGTAGCACAATTAGGCATCAATCTATGGACAACAATACCAAAACTCAACATGACTACATTGATATGCTTTAAATTCAACATTCGTGAAATCAACTTCTACATCATTTCACATGATTAAACAATTGCTTTCAATTAGAACAACATTGAATGAAAACCTCAAGCATTGAAATCATTCAATGAACACACCTAAACCAAATTGTATTCATTTGACCAAAAACATCGTAATGTAATCACCTTGGTCCCCTATCTGACGAAAAAAAAATGGTTTTAGAAAAAAGTCTACCCATAAAATTTTGCATACTATTTGGCTATCACAAAGACTTCAACATTTAAACCCTTTTGGAGATTAATTTTCTATTGATTGGTCTATATACTTGCTACCAAAATGAAGTTTCATGAACTCATAACTAGATGGTATGTGTGTAAGTACACAAAACACATACATTTTATAAGCCGATCCCCCAAAAACAAAACATCATCACTTGCGCTTGCCGTGTTGCTTCTAAACCTTATCATGACCTTTTTCAGTTCCTTGAGCTGCTTTCAAAGCTTGCCTAGTAGTCTTTGTAATAGAAACCCACTCAGCCATAGGTTTAACAACTCTTCTTCCTTGCTTTGATGCCTTTGATTCTTTGATACCCGAACTTGGTGCATTTGAGACTAGTTACTCTTTTGCATAATTGTTTATGGTTTTTTCTACATTTTCATTTCCAGGTTCATCCATTAAAATAGGCCTTTGTGGGTCACCTTCTTCTCATGAATGGGTTTCATCAAGCTCCAAAAAGTTACCATGTTTTTCAAATGTTAACACCTTTATATTAACACCTTTTGAACCCACTTGGACATTTTACTCTGCAACCATATTTGGTTGCAAGTAAGATGGAGGTGGTTGAGAGCCATGACTTGGCTTATTAACATGTACACATTTTGGTGATGAAACCTTCCCATCACATAACCAATGAACACTTCCGACGCTAGGACTCACATGGTTTTATCATAGAAGTGGAGTGGAAAAGCTTAAGCTTGTCTCCAAAAGACTTTTTGAAGGTTCTGTAGTTGCTAATCCTCAAGCATCACACACATATAGTAATTAGTATCTAGCAAATTACAAACCATAAAAGACAATAAAGTCTTTCAAGTTATGCACAATTCTAAAACATAGGACCATGTGGATTTTGCAATTCAAAAAAGATTATTGCAGAGTATATTATACTACACAAGTGTCTTAGTAGTATTCTCCAACCTGAATTCAACAAATTAGTCCACAATCATGAATTAATTACATAATACCTCATTGAAAGCCTATAATTTGCATTCATGAAGCTTATCAAACAATATCTCAAGCATACTAGACACATGAGTGGACTATGAAGTACACAAAGGTGTTGGATATGTAGGAAGAAATAAATGAACTGATGGACTTGAACTCAATCAAAGTAATCAAATGTACAAGGTTATATTTGACCAATGGATTCAAAGTACACAAGTCCATCATCACAAACTACTTTGAGTCCAAATAATCCACTATAGAAATACACATAGTCTGATGATGTCCATAGAATGGACTTGATATACACATAGTCCACAAATGTCCATAGAGTTGACAATATGTAATAACATACTAGGGAAGTGATGGACTTGGACTCTATCATGGTAATTATGGACAAAACTAGATCTAAGCAATGGATTGCATGTACACAAATTAATCATGGCTAACTATTATAAATCCAAATAATTCCATTATAGAAAACTTTTGTGGACTTGATGTACACAAAATCCACAAAATGTGCAAGTTTATCCACAAAAATATTATGTCAACCTATATAGTACAAAGATGTAAGAAGTTGAACATCACATAAGTACCAAATTGTTCAATTGTCTTACACTCTTACAACAAACTCCAATATTAGAATAACATTCAATGTACCACAATGTAAAATTTTCACCACCTTATTGCCCTAATCCAATTTTGTAAACAAACATTTTGGATTTCAAGTTTAAAGCACCACTAACCCTAGTCCATAAGATGGGTAGAAACACATGTGACTTCCACCCAAATGCATCCTATTTCTTTACGAAACATAAACCACACTTGGAGCTTACAACAAATTTAGAACAAACAAAGAGAAAAATGAATGTAAAATGAAGTAAGAATTTGAAGCTTTAAACTTGCCTTTGGTGTCAATCTTGTTGCGCTTCAATTCATCATAAAATGGATTACTATTTTTTTCATTTATGTGCACCATGATCATCCAACTTTTCCCTAGGTTTTGAAATCTCGGAATTTGCCCACTAGTCTAGGTGAATATCCTGATTGCAATCCTTCACCAAACACTTGATGGAAATAGAAAAGTGTGCTATAGCGCACCAAGAATGATACATATGCAAACAAGACACCAATAGTCCCATACAGGTGAAAATTTTCTACCACAAAATGCACATGATGTAATAATCATAGACTCCATCCCCCATGTTGAATCTGGGTCATCTGAGTTTAAACCACCTCCAAAAAAGAAAAGAGGTTTTGGGTGGATAGAAAAACCTCCTTTTCCACATTCAATTACATTATGATGTGTTTCTAAGGCAGTTTGCTACTATTGTAGATTGTCAAATTTTGATCTTGCCCGCTCAACTTCCTTAGCTAACACTAGAAACTTTTTTAAGGCAATTACATAGTCAACTTCGCCTTCAACAACCACTGCTTCAAATGCATTGCATACATTTCTTTGCACCTATGCCTTCTTAGTAATTTAAAACTCTTTAGACTCCAAATTTTTGCGGCTATGAACACCTCAAAAGTTTTTGTTTCAGAAGATGTGAAATGTGCATCCTCAGTAAGAGTAACTTCTAAAGGTGTAAGTACATCATTGAAACATCCATTCTAGATAGAGTCCCATTACACGTTTTGCTTTTATATTTTTGCCTTTAAATCCTAAAGGCATAACAACAATTTTGACAAAGAATTCTTTACCACCTATAACTGGTATTGCTAGTCATCCAACTGTGTCTTATGACACATGAGGTCCTTGTTAACCTCAAGCTACATTTGTAGCAACTCGTCTAACTCACATTCTGCTTTTGGCAACTAATTTTAGATTAAAGTGTAATACTCCAATAGTTGATTAATGTTTATTGTCAATTCAGGTTTTATTGGAGCAATTGCAACTTAATGTCATCATTGGTTCCCCTTCAACATGTAAATTTCCTTCTTCCTTGTCAAGGTTACAGCATTTTTGTTCTAAACGTAAAGAATTTGTCTTTAGTAACAATTTACGAACCTGTTCTTTTCTTGTTTGGGTTACAAACAAGGCCCAATTCATGACATGACTCCTTTTCTTTTTACAAACTATACCATATCTCTAACCATGGCATGGGAATCAAATGTGAACTTAGTAACCATGTTTTCTAATGAAGAACCATCCACAGGTTCTTTATACGAACGATCAACTCATGATCACCACATTGCATGTACTTGTAACCATTCTTATTGACAAGCCCACCAAAAAGGGCTTCAACCTCCAACTCTTTTAAATCTTTCAGAACCTTCAAAATTTTCAGGCACCATCCTTGATGACTAAGGTTGTAAACTTTAACAAAACAACTTAGACTGATAAACTCAACACCTTGTGCAATAATATGGGGAATTTTCCCATACAAAGGATTGACACTTGTAGAACCTTTAAACTTGTTTCCTTCTTGTTTGACCCTAAACCTCTTGGCATTGCTTAGTCTATTAAAACCCTGACCTTGTGATTGTTCGCTCAATCTACTTCCACTTGCTTGAAACATCTTAGCTAGGACAATAATCATATAATGCAAGCTAGCTTTCCACGTTTCAACATGAATGGTATAGAAAAGGTCAGGACCATCGTGTCCAAATCAAGAAAGAAAGAGAACCCTGACAAAAACAACGCTAAGTTGAGTTTCCATGTAAACTTTATGCACATGTAGGCTAAAATTTGGAAAAAAACCCACATCGTGTTTACATGTGACCTTGACAAAGTGGTCAAATTAATAGGTTGATTGTCCTATTTAAGGCAATTTAATGTTTTCAAAAATAGCTCAATCCATCTAAACTATGGATTCCCAAATGCCACGTTTGAGTCACCTAAGCGTGCTTTTACCTTATAGTGATTTTATTCAATCCTCCTCATCTAATTGTTGGATCAAGATTAATTTTGACTCAACTTGATCTTTGAGTTCCAAAATGTTGTTGTACAAATTCCTAAGTTTTTTGCTTGTGTTTAGGTTAGTCAAAGGATGCCATTAAAATTTTAGCTTATTGTGTAATATATAATTGTTATACATCACCTTTTTTGAACAAAAGTGGTTCACCCTTAGTGTGCTTTCACCTTCTTAGCTTGACTTTTCAAATTCTTAAACCTATGTGAGGTTGGGGTATTAACCAATGTTGGTTGGGTATATGGATGTAACCTTGGTATGTACATTGTAGATTGATATTGGTGTGATATCAAGGTTTTGATCAAATACAACTTTCTTGGTATATTCTTGCTATACCATTATTAGAGCATCTCCATTGTTATTTTGTTATCAAGCTTGTCAATCACATTTTGACAAAAAAATTGTCAATGAGCACCCCATTGCTACCTCACCAAATGTTTTTGTCATTTTGGCCCATAAAGCCTTCTTGGTTTGGTAACAACACACTATTGCCATTGTCAACAAGAGCCCAATTACATTTTTTTCTTTTGCATGCTTCTTTTCCTTGGAAAGAAGGAGCATGCTAATTATTATTTTTATTGTTATGACACATGTGGAGTGAAGAAAACAACTACAAAAAGTTGTTGCAATATGGGAAACAACTCATTGGTTTTTTTTGTTTTATTGTTGCAACATGCACAATGGAGCTCACTATTTATTGTTTCTTGTTGTTGCAACACATGTGAAGGAGCTTAATAAAATTATTATTTTTTCTTGTTACCATGTGCAAAGAAACAACTTTTTTTTTTGGTTGTGATGCGCATGTCAAAGGAGCTTGTTGATTATTATTTTGTTGCTATGACACACAAAGTAGCCAAGAAGACAAGTGGATTTAATGATAACATATGAGTGAAATGATAAAAGATGAATGAAATTAAAATGCAAAACTAATTCAACTAACATCATTCTTTTGGTGCATGTACTTGTTATAAGTTTGGAAGTGGGGTTATTGTATGAGTTTTTCATTGCAATTATTTAACATTAAAAGAAAACTTAAGTAGCTAAGATTTATGGTTGATAGCCATGGTGAGTTGGGATGGGCTTCCTTAAATTAAAAAAAAACTAACAATAACATTTATGAAGTTATGATGAAAGAATCTCCATCTCATAATTATATGAACTTTTCTAGTGTGAATAGGAAGAAACCCCCATGACAAAGGATGGTAGAATCAGATGGAGGGCCCAGTACCTTATCTTGTTGAGGAAGAGCTTTATGGCGTTGGCAAGAAATATTGCCTTCTTGTGCATCCATGTCGTTGGGTTTGCATAAGAAATTTCAAAGGAGATGTCAAGACCTGAAACTTGATGTGCGCTCACTTTTGTTGCCCTTTTGGCAATGCTGGATTCAAGCTACTAACCTACTAGCTACTGTTGGGCAAGAAATGGGCTTCACTAAATTTAATCTTTTGTGAGCTCTGATTTTTTAATCCTTTTTTTTTTTCCTCCTGCTTTTTCGAGGATGAACAAAAAGAAAGAAAGAAAGAAAACAACAGGTGCTGTGAATGTGATGATTAGTTAGACCCAATTAGGGTGATTCATTTTATGCCATTAATCTGTGGTGCTAATTTTAACTAATCTTGTCACTAAATTGGTGGTACTAATCTTCAGCAATATGTCTGCAAGCAAGTCTGACAACAGCATGAGCAAACCAAACTTCCTGATTTGAGGTATCAAAAGACCGTTTGGTTAAAATATATGGTAGAATAAGGAACAAGGAAGTCTGTCACAAAATAATTATATTACTACGCATGCATGCAGCATCCACAAACCTATAATAATACTAGGCCACATCCATCAACCTCCTCCTCCCACCAACTGGGCCCCAGGGGCCCCTAGTGGCTCGTTTCTGAGTTCCTGATCAGGTGTGGGAGTAGTGTAAGAGCAGTTCCAACGATGCTTGATATGTGACCCAGCAAAATAAAATTGGATGAAGAAAAGTCAAAACATACCGTTTGGCTCAGCAAAATGATTTTGGCCCAGCATTTTCCACAAAATGGTTAGCTTGGGAAAAGGCACTATAGAGCCTAATAATTAAAATCTGACTGTTATGACGAGTTAGGATCTCACTGCTGTTCCCTATCTCTAATCAAAATATATTCTAACAAGGCCAAATTATCAGCTCGATTAGCTAACCAAAATGATCAGTCCAGGTGGTTTGCTATAAGTAGTCTCTCACCTTTGTTCAAGTCCCAGTTTTAGTTTTATGGGTGGGGTTGGAAAAAAAGTGAAGAACTAAACTTGGATGTGAGAAATGTTTTTGCTGGGTCACATACTAAGTACCGTTGGAGCTGCCCTAAGCAAGTGCAGTGCCCCAAGGACTAATCAGCTAACAGGTGGTTAAGCCACAAATTGAAGCATGGAATTGACCTGGAGATCCACCGAAAGTAGTACCTGGCAGTTGCAAAATCGAGTCTCCTATACACATGTGCCATGCACATTCACGTCGGTCATCAAGCCACAAGTCGGGAAGTGACAAATTGAAGCGAATATTGTGGACTCATCAACCGCAGTCAAGTCATCCCATGCTCGACCAAATAGACGAACTTGACTCTTAGCAACAATTCACGATCCAAATTATATGCAACGTCGTCGAGACATCCACCAAGCTCAACCAATTAGACGAACATGATCACTGCCAGCAACAATTCATGATCCGAACAAGCAACAGCGGCGGTTGTTGATAATACTTCTTCCGCCATGGACGGACTATAATTAAGAAAGCATGGTGATCTAGAGCAGTCTTCAAACTTGATAGGAACCTTGAAAGATCATTGATACACGGACGCTCCACACGCACGTCACAGCGCCAACTTCCACCCTCTCGATCGCTTCTCCTGCTCTGCATCACTTTTGTTGTCACTGATCTCACCACGCTCGCATTGCCTACTGCAGGTCGCAGAGATATCTCGACCCACATAGCGCAGATCGCAGTGGCTTTATGGGTGAGTGAAAAAAGCTACTACCATCACAGAACCAACACTTGTTCGGCGCCGAAAGGCAAAATCGTGTTCTCAATACATGCAGGTGGTGTGGGCGTCAACGACGGATCTGGGTTGGGCTTCTGTTGAGTATGCGGATAGTTCAACTTACATCATGTGCATGCAGCTACTACCCGCCTGGAAACGTGTACGGCGAACGACCTTACTGACCATCGGCATTGACACGGAGTACTCTCCGGGCATAGTACGTCGGCGGCCATACATTGCAGACTTTGATCCATTCAAAGACTTCCAGTGCTACTGTCAGACGACATTCAACGTCATGGGAGTGTCGTCAATTGTCAGTATAAATGGAGCTTAATAATTTCTTGAACCTTGAATCCTGGAATCTACAGAGTTCATATAAGATTCTACATAGACTGGAAGAGGTAGCAATCTTATTGCTTGGTGGAAGGACATGGTCAATTAACTTATTAATATTTGATCTATTATATCTCTTCTGATTTCTGAATTTGTGAGGGTACTGTCAAGAATTCTGCCTGAAATTCATTTGCAACTGCCTTGTAGCTTCCTTAGCCTCCTCTTGAGAGGGCACCCTTCTCAGCTTTGAGAAAAGCTCCCCCTTCACAAAATCTTCTAAGCAAAAGTCATAATCATCATCCCTGTGGTAGGGTCCTGGACTTGGACAGGGACACCAAAGTTTTGTTTGGGTGCAGAACTGTCCAAATGTGCATTCAAAAGACTCAGATAGCTCTCAAATTTGTCCAGACAGTTTCTCAAGCATAAGCACTGGTGTCCATATACCACAAAACATATGAGTGTCAGATTTCCTACAATCTTGACTTCGCTTTAAAAGCAAACAAAAAAAGTGAAATGATTTTAATACTCTGATGAATCATCAAATGATTGTACTAGACACTGAAGGTGGAAGCCCTGAACAGACATTCTTCTATGGTTTCAGAATTCCTAGACTTGGTTTGCAGCACATGAGAAGGTGTGAGCATCTGACCTCAAAGCTTCTGGTTTAAAAGAGAAGTTGATTTTCAGAGTTCAAGAAGCACACTTTGCCTACAAAAGCAAATTATCCCTGGAAGCCTTGCAATGCCAACAGCAACATTAGTGGGACCACCTCCAGAAGGTCCCCTGAAAGCTAGGGCATCCATTAAGAACACAGACCATTTGGCAACATTTCAACAATATGGATCATGCATTTATAGGAAGAGTTTTTTTCATATGTATGCTAATGTCAATTACTTTGAGCAACTATATGCTTTGAGGAAATTGAAGGCTCAACACATTCTTTGTCAGGATGAGCCATCAATTGGTATGAAGTTTCTGCCAATTCTTTGGGCCATTTTAGGGTTTACGAAAAGGAATCAGTTTTGTTTATCCTTAAAAGAGCCACAACACTCATGGGGGGCTGTGGAGATTGATGTTTGGCATACTGCATCTAAGATGTTGGAGAAGAAATACTTGATTTATTACATAATCACTAACGATGCTTGCAATAACTTGGTATTTGAATTGACACCGTTCTTACAATCTCATGTTTGAATCTTGTCTAGCCACAACTAGAAATTAGAAAATTGTTGCCATTGTGATCTATAGGGTTGATCATGGATATAGTGCAAACCCATTTGGCAAACAGGGTTACTATAAGAGCATTAACCATCAGAAAATATTTTGACATAATGATTGATGTCCTCCCTAATAGAAACAAGTTGTTTAGCAAATACATAAAATTCCTACTAGAGAACATTTACAATAGATTAGAGATTCTTTTGAAGAGTGCACAAGTTTGCTTAACATTTGTGAAGCAATTGATGGAACTCATTTTCCTTTTGTAGAACATCCAAGTAAAAAGATCACACTAACAATGAATGATTTTTACAACAAAAAAAGTTTCATAACATTGTTGTGCAAGTTATGTGCAATGCAAACAAAATATTTTGGAATGTATGTGCAGACCAACCTACAGGAGTTCATGATGGTGAGCAATTCAAGAATTCAAGCTTTTATAGGCCATTGAGGTACCACATGATTTTGCAAGAGTTAATCACACAATATTAAATGAACCAAAAAAAAGAAAAGTAAGAAACTTTCCAATAAGTCCTTTGTTGAAGCATTATGCCAAGGCCAAACCCCAACTTTATTCTATGTGGCATAATCACTAAGCTATTGGATTCAACAAAACCTAACATTTTAATACCTAAATATTAGATTAGGACCTATTTGCGCAACTACAGATAGGCCCCAAGTTTTAAAGATTACCTATTTCAACATGATAATTTTAAACATATAAAACCAACCACATAAAACTAGACAGATCAAATGGAAAAAATAATGAATTATTACAAACGAACAAGTCCTATTCCAAAAGATAGTTGAACTTTAATTTTAACAAAACCTTTGACATCATCATCATTACTCTACTAGGTTTAACACAACCTATATACTTTTTAAAAAAATTATTGTGCAAAAATTAGGGGCCCAAAAACTTTTAATCTTTTGTTCTTTGGACTACCCAACTAATGTAACACCCAATTTCAATAAGAAAAAAACACCTTAAATTTAATCTTTTTTTTTAATAAAAAACATCTTAGAAAACATATTATTAATGAATGATTAGCCATTAAGCATTAACACATTCACACTTATAATGCATTTTATTTTATTTTATTTTATTTTATTTTTTTTCTTTGTTATTTTTTTAGGACTGTGATAAGAACCAAGAAAAACCAAGATTGTGGCAAAGTCTCTCTCTGTGTAGTAGAAACTTTATATTGTGCTTAATTTGAATATAATGACTAA
>Ga0209611_10009165_pt1 | contig 15099 bp, 6 predicted proteins | sample S1TSphgellanicum_3_FD_187693 | JGI IMG/M metagenome (GOLD analysis project Ga0209611, IMG submission 187693) | Host-associated microbial communities from peat moss isolated from Minnesota, USA - S1T2_Fc - Sphagnum magellanicum MG (SPAdes) (version 2) | ecosystem: Host-associated > Plants > Peat... | reverse complement strand
AAATAAATAATTGTTTGCTGAAGTCATCATGGCTACAAGTTAATATCAAAAGCAGGTATTTTTAGATTTTTTTTGAGAACCATGGTTACAAAGCTTAAGAACCATTGTGATGTAGCTCAAGTGGTAATAGTCCATAAATACATTTAGTCAAATTTGGTGATATTTTAAAATATGAAATTATAAAACCCTAAGCACCCTTTCATAATGTAGGCAAGTGTGGCGATTTTTTGGCATTAAATACATTCTTTTAAGTTTTGTGACAATTTTTTTTTCCCAAAAAAAGAAAAGAAAAGGGAATTAGACCCTAAACCATTGAGAAATTTTCTTAGTGTATTTTCAAGACACTTTCATAGCCACCAATTCATTCATGGGTGTTGCAAAAAAAAGAGGATAGATATTATTAGAGTTATTCTGTAAAGTAACCCTGTCTTCACCCTGTCTTTGGGGCCTCCTGTCACCCCCCCCCCTCCCTATCCCCTCTTTTAGTGGTATCCGCAAAGTAAAGACATTTTTATTAAATCTCAGTATGAAATGCTGAAACTCAGCATTTAGTGCACAAAGGTTCGAGACTAATTATAGTAGTTGTATAGTTAGGAGCAGTGAAAAAATGTGTATCAGCAGTGGAGGCACTCAGGAAAAAAACAAGGAAAGACAGGATGAATGAAACTCAGTTTTTTTACCACCAAAATTGATGGTTTTTTGAGTTTCATCCCCCCAAGCCCCCCCTTGAATGCTAATGTACAATTTTTCCATGTTTTTAAAAAATCTCACCCTGTGTATGACCCAAACTCAGGGTTCTGGTGCTGTGTTTTTCTTGCTTTACAGACAACTCTATTACAAAGTACTTCCCTCCTTAAGAGTGAAAGGCATCTTACACTTATTTATTCACTCTTTAAGTGTTAAGTAACCAGCTAGAAGGCAACTAGGTTACCGAATATACTTGAGTTGTACATGTATGCGCAAAGACAATGTTTGGTAGCTTGACTCCTCTTGCTGGTTATAAGATGTAATTGATTTTCAATGCACCTTTAACATGTATTTGAGATCCTACAATGGGAGGCACGTATATGGTACACCACAAGGATTATTGCATGCATTTCTTTGAATCCTGAGGAATGAATGCCATCCCGCATGTGACAACCCTAGGGGTTGCCAATTGTACCTTGGTCATGGCCAGCCAATGTGGTGCTGCCACATCACCCAAATCTTCCTGAAATTTGATTGCATGGTATGTGCAATAACCTTTCCCCTCTTACACCTTATGATCTATGTATGGGTAAAGCCCATAAGTGGTGGACATTTCCAAAATGTGGGGTCGAACTTGGCAATCACCTTGTCCTAGGCCCTTTATTTTGGGAATGCCCCCACCCTACGGCTTTACTTTACACGTAGTTCTTCTAAGTGGCGTTTGAGGTTATAATTGGTATTGGGTGGTTATTAGATATAAGAACGAACCTTCGATGGTTATCAAGATGATTTTTAGGATTCATAACCATAGTTCCCAAAAATAAAATACCTAGCTTTGGTATATCATCATAATTCTCAATTTTTTTGAAAAGAATCAAATAATTGATCATAAATTTGCCAAGTTTTTATCGATTATTTCATGAAAATTGAAAGGTTTTTTAAACTTTTGAAATAATTAGGATTGAGGATCCTCTGATTTTGATTTTTTTTCAAAGAACCAAAGCTAATGATTTTTAAATTTTGAAATATTAAAAAAACTAGAACCAATGCTTTCTCTAAAAATTCAAAATAATCACATAACACTAGTTATAAATTATAACCACTTGTAATTAGGCATTGAACTTTCAAACACTTAATACTTGGATTATAATCTTCACATTATCCAAATGTGTAGGATAATGATTTTCCTAAGGAGGTTATATATGTTGTTTGAAAGCATGGGAACTTAGATGTCATTATAACTCTCACAAATATCACTAGGTTCCAATGTATAGCAACATTACCTCCCATGTGACCTACAATTCCCCAACATGAAAAAACATTGACATAATTTGAATATGATGGACTAGAGGCATTCTAACAAAAAAAAAAAAATTGAAATCTAACACAATGAATAGACAACCATGTGTGTAACATCATCACACTTAAACAATGTTTTTACTAAGCAACATTCTATAGTTTATAAAAATACCCAACAACATCACCATTTGTCAAGAACTTGCATTTCAAAGCAACACATACAAGAGTGTCAAAATGTCAAATAGCTTGCAAATAACTACAAACACACTAATTTTCCTCATGAAGATGAATCAAACACTCCATCATCCTCATGAAGATGAATCAAACACTCCATCATTTGTCCACCTCCTTAGTCTTTTTATTCAAATATCATCCCAATTTTGCCAAACCCTTTATAAATTAATCTTTCAAAACATAAGTTATTTGCCCATAATATTTTTTTAAACATTCCTTATTAATCAAACCCAAACTTAAAAATTGACTATGTTTTTCAATATTGCACTAAAATACTTTTATCATATATAATTTTTGAAAACAACAATATCCCCATTCCCAACAAAACAAATTTAATTCTTGCACTTGTTAATACACAGAGGAGCACACCAACAAAACAACAACAACATTATCAAGCCCCACAAGCCATTTTATGTTTTCTTGGTAATAAAAGGGACCAATTTTAGGTAGTTTATGAATGCCCACATAGTTTTCAATTTGGTTTTCAATCCAATTTTCACAATGAGAACTAATTAACACTTTTACATGTGAAAATCATAATGAAAACCAAGTTCAAGTTTTCACATGAATGAAAAACAACCATGAAATTGGTTCAAATTTATACATATATATTTTTTGGACAATTAAACAAGTTCTCTCATGAAACTTAGATTTGGTTTTTCAAGTCCATGTATAAGTTGGTGTTGGCTTTTTTGTTGTTCTTTTCATGTTGTTACTACAATTTTCCCATTGTTGTTATTCTTTTCATGTCATTACTACTCTTATCACATATTGTTATTCTTTTTGCACGATGAAATAATTAAATTATTAATTATTTAATTTCTAAAATTTATTTTAATTAATGAGAAAATTAATAACCAAGTTGTGAAAACTAGACGTGAAAGTCAATTATTATTGTATATGTGAGAATCACCCTATCTAAGAACCAAGTGAATTTGAAAAAATCAATAAGTTGATAACTTGGCCGGTTCTTTAATATATATATATATATATATATATAAGGTTCCCATAACATCACATAAGAACTAGAACTAGTCAATTTTCACAAAAAAATGAAAACCCAATACTAGTTGGGATTTTGCAAACCATGGACCTAAATTTAGTCATTGTTTTGCCATCCCTTGTGCCATTATTAAAGAAAAAAACTTACAAGCCTTTACATATGTCCTACATAATTGTGCATCATGTATAATGCAAAAAAGAAGAAGGTTTAAACCATGAATTTCAAATGCTTCACACCCAAAAAGGAAACATAGAAAAAAAACATGTTTTTACATAGGCACACACAAATTTGTTAAAATTTTTTCTTCCCCTCCTTCTTTGCACCATTTATCTTGATCCATCCAACTTTTCTATCACCATCTTTTTGACACCAACATCATCACAAAATTTCCAACCACACACCACCAACCATAAATTTTTTTTTACAACCGTGCTTGTAGCATCCTTAAAGAATTTTGCACGATATAGGGCTATCATTGCTAACATCTTTCATGAATGCAAACAAAAACTCCAAAAGTCACAATCACTAATAAGCTTTGCCAAAAGCCTAAAACCTTGAAACTTTAAAATGCTTTGCAATTCAGTAAACTATTTTTTAGTCCACAACACTTTGTAAAATTCAATATGTATTAACCTCTAGGCAAGTAGCAAGATTTTGCTTTATAAGATATTTTTAAAACAAGAAAGAAAAATGAAGTTAGGTTTATACGTCAATTCTCATTCAACTTTCAACTTAAAAGATCAAGTTGGTCACATAAGAACATGTCACAAATTTGCTTGCCACCATCAATTTTTTGATAAAAATCAACTTGTGACAAAATATGGTTTTTTTTATGACAACATACCTTAATTCGTGACACATGTGTGAAGTGAACTTTGTGGTTCCATCCATAATGTAAAATATGTGTTATTTATCATGGGATCAATGATTCTTTTCCCTAGCAAATTTTGTCAAATTTTGATTTTAAAAATGATTTCAACGTGTATATATGATTTTCATGGAGATTTTTTCCCCAAATTGCTAGATTTTTATGATAAGTTCCACTATGTAACCAATAATATAGCTATTCCATTTTTTAAAAAAATTCATATTTGTTTCATATCCAAAATTAACTAATCTTTTTCTAAATGATTGCCACTTTGGCTACAACAAAAAAATTGACAAGAAGAGAAAAGAAAATAAGCCTTTAAATTGCTTCAAATGAACTTATTTTGAACCAACCAACTCTTTCTATTTATACCTTTGAAGAAGGAAATAACAAAACAAGCAATGTTGGTTAGTTTGGTTGTATAAAAAAAAACCTAATCTAAAATTTTTAATTTCATTCACGAAACCCACTTCCTTGCAAGCCTTTGGTATATTTACACACATACAATCAAATTAACTTGGCAATATATATATTGGAAAAAAGGATGTAACTAAGCTATTTAGTTCACTACTCTTGGCAATCATTCCATATCACACTCCCCTATCTAACTTGGGTTCTATGCTAATGTGCATTACTAGTGACAATGAACTATTTAAAAATTATTTTCGTATGTTTTCATACGGTTTACAATTGTTCACCATCCACATAGATTAGGGAAAAAAAGATACTATTGGTTTTTAATGTTATCATTTTAAGAAAAAAAAATCTTTTTATGGCTCTAGCCAAAAGGGAAGGACTTTTGCACATAAGATTGGAGAGGGGGTTTGTGAAAGTGTGGATTGAAGTAATAAAAGTGTGGAAGGGTTGGAGGAGCCATGAATGTCTCAAGTTATCACAACAATGCAATCCTCACAAAACTCCACGGGGGAATGATGATATACCAAGAATGGATTCATTTTTAAAACCCAAACAACCAACCCCACATGATTGAAAATTCCTAATGTGGGTGACTTGTGGATGCTCTCATTCAAACTAAAACCCCTAGAAGTGAAAACAACAACCTTGGAACAAAGGCAAATGTCACACACACACACACAAAATAAAAATAAAAATTGTTGCATATTTATTGTAGAAAAAAATTCATTTCATAAAATTTTAAAATATTAATTTTGTTGGAACCCAAATTCAACGTGAACAACATTTCATCTTTTTTCATCTTTGGAGGGTAAGTTACCCTCAGAATGTGGGTTCTATGCACATAATCTTTGACAGCATGAAAAGTTACTTGCAAATGTAGGACTCCAAGCTCAAAAAACAAATTGAAAGCAAACAAATCAGACATCAACCACACCTCTAGGTATTCATATGGGCTTTGGAATCTCATGACACAAAAGATCAAAACTCTCAAAACCTACTTAGAAAACCAATCTCCAAACCCTAAAAAACCCTAAACTTCAAAGACCTTTGTTTTTTGTTTTTTTTTTTGTGTGGGGACTAGACGTTGTTAAATGTCATAAGAGATACAATGTAAATCTGGGTTCTCTTAAAGATCTAGAAGGATCTAGAAGAATGCTACATGTGAAAGGTGATTTCATACTTTAGGGGCTAAAATTGAGATGTATTCCCAAGGTTTGGTGAGTATTTGTAGCAACAAAAATGTCAATGGCCTAAGAAGAGATCTCACCACAAAAGTTGACAAATGAGGGCACCCAAAGCATTAAATGATATGATCAACAATTCTACAATATATGCAAAGCCCACCTTGATTTATATTCCAGTTAAGAAGTCCTTCTATTATTGAAGGCCACCATGAGACCTAGACCTTTAAGATGTGTGTTTTAAACTCAATGATTCATCAATGGTTTGGGTTTATTTAGGGTTATCCCTGACAATGTTATTGAGGACCTACCATGACTTATAGAGACTTTGATGGAGCCCAATTCCATTGGAAGGTTTTACTTCTATTCATTCACCCATTAATCTATTATACCCATCCTAGAGGAGCCAATTTTCCAATTAACCTTGCAAAATCTTTTGCGAGATAAAAAGCCAAGGGTATTTGCTTAAAATGTTATGGTATAAAATTTTGTAACTTGTTCGGTAGCATTGGGGATATTCAAAGGGAACCCATGGGAACAAGAGGACTTTCATTGGGAACACCCTTGGAATCCAAGTTTGAACATGTTCTAACCATGTTCTAACCATGTCTAGAACTAATGGAACACCTAAAGCCATGTACAACACATTGGAGCGGTAGTGCAATTCCTGGAAGCCAGCCTCTAAATAATTATGGTTACCCACCACGCAGCTTGAACTAAACTTAGAGTTTTTGCTAGTGAGATTTTTCAAAAGCTCTAAAATTTGAAATATCTCTACAATTTTAAACCACACACACACAAACCTCATTGGAAGGTCTTAAAGTGAATATGAAATATAAAAAATAAATTTGCAAATTTTTGCAAGTGCAAATTGATTATCCAAACCTCAAAGAATGCAAACTTTTTGGAAAAGCTTTAATAAAAATGGTAATAAGATATTTCTGAATAATTGGATTTGTAATGTCGAAATCAAAATTGTAAAAGTCAAATAAGGGTTTTAGGGTTTAAGGTTTTCAATATGTGACTTCCTTTACCTTATTATTCTGTTGGCAACCCGTGTTTGGTTTTCCTTTGGCTAGAGTATATATATATATGTGTGTGTGTGTGTTGTTTTCATGTTTCATGCCATATATTGGCCATAACCTAGGGTTTAGGTGTATTGGCCATAACCTAGGGTTTAAGTCCGCACTCTACCAACACACGAGAGTCAGGTGGGTATGCTCATAGTAGTCTCCGAAATTGATTGGAGACAAAGAAGAACAACCAAGGAATATTAGCAGGCAAAAGAGAATGCTACTAGTCGCCCTAGTGTTGTTCTTGGCTTGCAAAAACGAATGAAGGACGACATGCACATGATTCTTGCTTGAATAATGTATGAATAGAAGTTGAATCAAAGAGGTACCCATTGTGTCTGTTCAGCCCCTAAATGTAAGTAATTTATAAGAGAAGAACAAGATCCACCCACAACCCAAAAAACACAACAAATTCTTATAAGCATCTCCCACATTTAGCCCCTAAACCCTAATTGGGCTTCTATCAATTTTTACCCACATCCAAAACACACACAATACACACACACACACACACATATTGTTATGTATTTTCCCATCCCCGAACTAAAATATAAACAAATTGGACAATATAAAGTGAGAGACTATTTACATGTTGCTACTTGAGCCTATCATTTATTATTGACCGAGTTTTTAAATTTTAATGTGTTACTAGCCCTCTTTTGAAGGACATTTGCATCTTGGGTACCTATAAGTATTTACAAGCTCAAAGGGAGGTTTCACACTACCTATTTGATTGCTAATTTTATTAAAATAATATTAATAAAATAAATAAATAAATAAATAAATATGCCATTGTGCTGCTGTTGGTGGAGATGCTCTTACATCAGGTCCATGGCCACTGGGGATGTGCAGGTGGGCTTTACAAGTGTCTATGACATCCAAACCCTCGGACAAGGGGACAAGGCCAAAACCACAAGATATGAGATCTTGCCAAATATTTAGTTATTTATTATTATTTTAAAAATTTAAAAATTTTCATTTTAATAATAATAATAGTAATAATATTTTTTTCCTGAAATTCCTACAGTTGAGTTGGGAAAAAAAAAATGCCTAGTAAATTTTGCACTACTTAGGCACACCGCACCATCAAGCCTTTACAAAGCAATCAATATGGTAATACCTTGGCAAGCTTCAGCACATGCTTGTCAAATAATTAATTGATTTTGAAAAATTCATATTTTGACACATAGAAATATACTCTTGAAGATTCAATATTTTTTTCCTTAAAAGAAAAAAATAAAATATTTGAAAAAAAAAATTCAACATTTCTGAAAATAATATAATTATTGTCCAACAAACTGCCAAGGTAGTAGTAGTAGTAGTAGTTACTAGTAGGGTATATACAAGGAGAGTGTGGTGGGCAAAACCCTAACCCTAATTCTTCTGAGAATGTCTGCAGCCTCTCTGCACACATTCTATCTGATCAGGAATAGTTTTGTGGTGGTGGTGGGTGGTGATAGCTAGAAAGCTCCAGAAATATTCTCCCAAGTTGCTTCAAATCCACTACTTTACATAGAATAAAATATACTAAAATAATTATTTAATAAAAATTATTAATTTTTCTTTTGAAAGCATCTACTACTATGACTAATAAAAATAAAAATGATAATAATAATAATAATATTAATGATGACGATGATGATTCATAATTCTTTTGCGAATGTTCGTAGCTTCAATCTCTTCAGACGTCATGTGCATTTTAGTACAAAAGCATTAGAGCCAAGAGGGTTTAGTTTTATATCGCTTGCTTGCTTGCTTGCTTGATGTCGTCGCTTCTGGCGCTTGTTCTGCTGTGGCGCATCGCTTTAGACTGTTTAGTAACATGTGTCCTCATGTTGGATCCATGATAAGGTTTCACAACTAAGTAAAGTCATATACCATACCAAATACCTATAACTTATGTTTGGCACAAAATTATTCTCAACAAAAAAGGTCTTGTTGGGAAACCCTAATTATTTTTTTTTTTGGGTATTTTGTTGAAATTTTTGAGATTTGTTTATTGTCTTGACCGTTGGGTTGTTACTATTTACCAAAAAATCCACAACTCAAGGTGTATTTTTTGCATACTTATTCATTACTTGTTGAAAATTTGAGAATTTTTTAAAAATTTGAAATTGTTAAACCTTGTGCTTTTTTAACATAAATAAATAAATAAATAAATAAATGTTTGGTAGCGAAGAAGAAGTGTTGATTATCAGTAGTTGTAGGTATTTGGTGATTTTGTTCATTAGGCTACTTGTAAGTCCATTATAGAGTTGGAATGGGAATGCTTGTTGTTGACGGGTGATTGCATTTGATGTCATTTATCAGCATTCAACTAGAGTTGATCTCAACCATTTTGTTGTGAGTAACAAGTAAATAACTAAAGTTTTTTTGTGAATTGCACAAATTGTAGTTAGTTGCAGTGGAAGTGGGGAGTTTTTAGAGCATCTCTAGTGGTGCTCAGTATGTGATGCTGCACAAATATTTCTCACATCCAAGTTTAGTTACCTATTTCCTTTTTCCCACCCCACCCATCAAACTAAAACTGAGGCTGCAAAAATAGGTGGAAAAACTACTAATGACAATCCACCTGGACCAATCAACACTATCTAGTCAATAAATAGTGGGTGTTGGGTTTTTAGGGTTTAGGGGGTTGTGTATTTTAGTAAGACTTGGCAAACTAAACTGTGTGAAAAATGCTTGGCCAAAACCATTTTGCTGAGCCAAACCGATATCTTTTGACTTTTCTTTGTCCAGTTTTCATCTGCAGGGTCACATACTAAGCACTGGTGGAGTTCAGCCGAACCAGCATGTTTTGACTTTTCTTCATCCAATTTTAATCTGCAGGGTCACATAGTGTGAGTGCTAGTGGAGTTGCTCTCTGGAATTCCTTAGATTCCATGATATGGTTCAAACCTGCATAGGTGTTAATAGTTAACAATACTCATCAACCCAAGTGTCATTTTGGTAGGGGGAAGAGGGGGTTAAAAGCTGCAACATCCTCAACATCACTGCTCTGGACATCCTTAGTCCCTCCACCCACCAGCAGCAACCCCTGGACATTGTTTGGATTTCATACTAGATTGGCATTTAAGACACTCAACACAAACCTAACACAACCCAACCTCTTCTAGTTTCTCCAGGAGATTCTTATTCTTCTTCTACTACCAACATCTCTGAAGAAAACAAACTCTATTATATTACTAATGCATGAAAGAAAGAAAATTTTCAAGTAGACAAAAAAACTAGCTTGAAGCTAGTTATTTGGTTTTTTGAGTGAACTTGCATTATTACAAGTTGACCTAATTTTTACAAAAAAAATTGCTCATAGAAGTCTTTTGAGAATTAAAGCTCTTCTATGGTTTCAACATGACATTTAGGTATGGAGGAGCTACGGTTAGAGATGTGATGTTTTGTGTTGTAAGTCATAATCCGTGTAAATTTGCGTCATACACATTGACTAATTAGCTACAAGGTGAAAGGACATTTTGAGCTTTGAAATCATGTTCTTGTTTGTCATTATTTTGTGGACCCATATTGTACATCTTCCTTAGCAATGACCTTGGTTTATTTGTCTCAACTCCAAATTATTGGGGAGAGGGGGATGGGGGTGTTGGTGAATCTTGCCCCCCCCCCAAAAACAAAGAAAAGCATAGGGAGGGTGGTAGTAATTACAATTTTTTTCCCAAGTAAATTTGTATTCTTTTGTTTTGGAAAGAGAAAAGAATATCCCTAGCCAAAAGAAAGGCTTTCTTCCAATTTGAATTATAATAATGTGGAATTGATTAGAGTGTGTAAGTAAAAGAAGGTAGTGGTGAAGGGATGGTTTTTTCTCTTTTAAAAATTTGTTATATCAAAAAAAAATTGTTGAAAATTTGCAACAAGATGGAAAAATATTCGTTGAATTTCCACCCATAATTTTAAAAAAAAAAACATTCCTGATTTTTGTCCCAATTTTTTTGGTTGAAAAAAATGAAAAAAAGTGTTGGAAAAGAGGAAATATTGGTCAAATTTTCCAACAAAAAGAAAAAGAAAAAGAAAATCTCCGTTTTATAGTTTTGATGAAACTTAAATTGTACTCTCTCTCTATTGAATGTCAATTGTATGCAATTGATGAATTTTGCAATGTGAGAGTGTGAGTTGCTACTATTGCATTGTGGATTCACCACATCATTGGTAATATTTCACATAAGGTAAACAATGTGAGACTCACTCACATGGCTATTTAAACATGACCTTACTATTCAAACCCAAGTTAAATCTACTACGCAAAACATCATGTCAACACATGCTAGGACATATCAAGGATGATGGCTTCTTATAATGAATCACACAAAACTTAGTTCCAAGCTAACTTAGGTCTTTAGGTCTTTAAAATTCTTTAAAATATTTATATATTAACTTTCCACATAATACAATTTGGCTTTCATCTAGGCTAGCATAAATTGTTCCTTCCTACCTATGTCATGGGGTTCTTTGATAAGGCTATTAGGTAGTAGAAATTGGTGACTCTTGTCATCCTTACTCATTTGCAATGCAATCCGAGGTCTATATGTATCATTACTTTCAAACTATTAATAACCTAATTGGCACCAATTTAAAAATTAAAAAAAAAAAAAAAAAAAAAATAACCAATGATTATTTAAAAAAAAAAAAAAAAAAAAACCACCTACCCAATGATTATTTAAAAAAAAAAATCAATAACCGAGCAAGCACTAGTTACTACTATTCATGATACCCTAAAGCACTAGGGTCAAGCATTCAAATTCCATGGAGATCTTGTAAGATTTTTGTAGTGTAGTTGGAAGTTCCCTTATAGCCATAATTTTGCCATCATAAATAAAGCCCACAGCCTTAAGGCTTTATCATTAGATTGTCTTTAGAATTTTAAGTCGTCAACTACTAGACCGGACCTAACCATTCTTCAAAATCCACATGCAAATCATGAAAACCATTAGATTATGGAATGTGCCCAACACGGGGCCATTGTGCCTATTTAGATAGCCATACCAAGCTCTCACCCAAATTCCTCACACACACCTTACCGAGCACAATGGCTGTAGTACATACTTTACCCTTAAAAAAAAAAGAACATGACCCAAATGGGACACTCATAAACCCCTCAATGGAGAGAGGCATAACAAGGGAAAAGGGGGTCATAAGACAAAAAGAGTGGCAATTATGGAGCTCCATTTTAGGGTGTTTGGGTAGGTGATAGTGAAAAAAGTGGCTACCTATTTAGGGTAAGTCACAAAATATTTAGCCTATAATAATTGAGTTTTTTTTCCAATTAAAGCATTATTACCCTGAAGCCCTAGTCTTATGGCTAATCTTGTGCCCCAATTTGCTTTACTCCAACAGCCCTTCAATAAAAGTATAAGAGAGAGTCCATGCCCAGATCCTTTGTTGACTGGGCTGCAAAGTAAGTTAGGCTACACTTAAAAAGCAAATTATAGCAATGTGTGTAGTGGGGAACTGGACTTATTACTATATCTAGATTTCACTTACCAAGTCTATATAGTCTAAGAAAGCCTAAATGGATAGAAAAGCCCCACTAAAGTAAAGTAAAGAAAGAAAGCTTTGTGTTGTTGGGTTAGAGTATCTCATCCACCAATGTTCAGTATGTGACCCTCCAAACATGTTTCTCACATCCAAGTTTTAGTTACTATACAACTTTTTCCCAACCCCATTCATCAAAACTGAAACTTTGTGAGTACTAGTGGGTAGAGAGAGAGACTCCTTAATAGCAACCCACTTGGACCAATCAAACTATCTAGCCAATCAGAAACAGGAAGCAAGCAGTCTATCAAATATGATTTGACTGATGAACCTCCTCATCCAAGATTCTTTGTGCAGGACCACATAGTGAGTGAGTGTTGGTGGAGATGCTCTTATAAGACATACTTATTACTTACACAAAAGCCATGTATTTGTAGTGTAAATATGAACACTTATTTACATTCATCATTATTGTGATAGGTAGCATTTTCATCCACAACCCCACCTATTTGGGACATCACAAATAATTATCACATCCAACATTGAGGGTTCGATACTTCCCCACCCCCACTCTTAAACATGGAGTTAAAAATTGATGGGTATATAAAGCAAGAGATTGTTTAAATGTTGAGAAAATCGTTATGGTTGACGAATCAAAAGCAATCGTTTCTTTCTTTCATTGGCGCCTTTGAAATCCTTGTGCATAATCGGAAGTCCTAACTCAGTTTCTGAGTTTCACACTACCTACATGTAAATATTAATCTTCTTCTAGTGTATGTTTAAAACCATCTCAATGTAACATTGGGGGAACACAATATTGTACCTATGACTAATAATCAACACTTTTTTTTGCTGAATATTTATTTATTTATTTAAAAAAAAATCAAGTTTCAACAATTGTAAATTTGATTTTCCAATATTTTAACAATTGAGGAATAGATATGCAAAGTACACCTTGTATTGTGTACTTGTAGTATCGTAATACCTGTGTAACTTCCATACATGGTAGTCAATTAATTACTTAATTTTGAATTTTCATTTCCATTGATAGAATCTTTTTGAAAATTCAATAATTCCTTTCACAAATAAAATTTATTTGAAAAAAATAATATTTGAAAATAATATAATTAATGTTGGCATTGCAAAGGTAGTAGGGTAGTAATGCAATGGAGTTTGATTTTCAACAATTTTGACAAATATTTAATTTAATTTTTTTCAGCATTTTAATGTTTTGTGAATTATTTTGTGTTGAACATCAATTGTAGGTTATGATATATGCAAATACAATAATGGCTCAAGACAAAATTCCGCCTTTCACCCCAAGCTTCTTGAGGTCAATTGCTCTTTTCAAATGCATCATTGCTTAACACGGAATACAAAAGCAAAGAAGGTGTTACACCTTTGAGTAATGTTTTTTCCTTCAATTTTTAAAATTTTTACAAAAGTAGTGAATTTTTGTTAAAAAAATTTATTTCACATTAAAAGAATTACAAAATAGCTAAAATTTGCCACCAAAACAAAAAATCATGGCTCCAAACACGTCCCCTTGTTGTCACACTTGTTACTCGGTTGTGGTTGAAGGTTCCAAAGACAAAATGAAAAAGGGGTGAGGAGATATCAAGTGACAAGAGTTAAGCAACTATGAAACAAGAAACCTTTTGGCAAGAATCATATTAACATGAAAGTGGCAATAGATTGGCACCCAAGAAACAAAATGGCAAAAGGAGAAAAGAAGTATTGACTGAATGGTGAAACTATTCACAAACTCATAATTTATACCATGCCCTAATTGCTTCTTGGCATTGACCTAGGTCATAGGTTCTTAAACCCTAACCAAACCCATCTAGAAATAAATGGAATTCAATTATTTCTAATGTAAAGAATCGATCCGAAACTATGGTACTACTTCACCACTTTTGAAACAAACAATTGGCTTTGTAAAAATTTCAACACCTAAAAGCTTGTACTTTGGCCTCCTCTATCTATACATCATCATCCTAAGGGTAATTTGAATAGGCAAGAACCATCCCCACATTGGAAATCTACATGTGTAGGAATTTTGAAGAAAATTTTTTTTACTTGATTTTTATTAAAAAAATTGTACATGAAAATAAATTGTTTTACCTTGTTACAAATATGAGCCCAAAATTCCAAAACTTACCCAATTTTTTCTAGAAAATTTATATTTGAACTCGCATATGCAAGGAGGGCTATGGATGAAATTACATGAAAAATGTGGAATACATTGGGAATTAAACGTGGTCTAATTAGAAATACATTTGGAACTAGTTCAAATATGGACCTAGATCTGACCGAGAGATTGATCTAGCCTTAAGAATTGATATTGATTTAACCTCATTAAAATTTATTAAAATATGGCTAGAATAAGACCTACATTTGAACTTAGAACTGTGTAAGATGATGGGATGTTCAGGATGGATTTGACCTAAATAAATCAAATAAGCAACATGAAAAATTTCAGACAACAGAAAGATAGTTGAAATTAGTTTGAGATTAAACCAAAATCAATTAAAAGTATCATATCAATTATAACTTTTTATTATAATAAAAATATTTTTAATGAATATATATATGGGATTAAAATCACATTAGGATGAACATAAGTGAAACAAATTGAATAGATGATTTGAAAACCTCAATCAAAATTAAACAAAATTGAGCCAAATTTAGTTTAAGAGTGGACCAAAATGGGGTGGGGGGTTGGGGGGTGGGGGGGGGGGGCATCATTCATTCCCCAAGATCCAGGCCCTAATTAATTTGAGGGGGTACAAAGTGGCCCCCTCTTTGGGGGGCCCTACACTAGAAGCCCATATACATACCTATTTACATTAGCCC
>Ga0209611_10009164_pt1 | contig 15099 bp, 9 predicted proteins | sample S1TSphgellanicum_3_FD_187693 | JGI IMG/M metagenome (GOLD analysis project Ga0209611, IMG submission 187693) | Host-associated microbial communities from peat moss isolated from Minnesota, USA - S1T2_Fc - Sphagnum magellanicum MG (SPAdes) (version 2) | ecosystem: Host-associated > Plants > Peat... | reverse complement strand
CAAAACCACAACCAGAGGTAAATTTCATTAACCAACCCTCTCTCAAATGTACATCCGATGGATCACACAATGTACTGCAATATGTGTCATTATTAGTGATTTTTTTTCTATTTTTGATAGAGCCAGGATGATGAGCATCCCTAGGCAGATTTTCAGATTTCAAATGGTGACATTATTTCAAGGAGCTCTTAAGCCTGTGGCCAGTAGGAAAAAATGTGACAACACCCTCCACAAAAATACAGTGTTTTGTCACTTTTATCTGACATCATTTAGGAGGAGAATATTGGTTTTTAAGAGGGGATCAAGAAATCCTTCTGATTGCATCTTGCTATTTTGAAACACCACAAATACAAGTTTTCACATGTCCCTTGGTAGGGAAAAATGTGTTATGCTAGTTTTATTGCTTGAAGTTGTTTACGGTTTGGCACATGATGTGAAGCTCAAAAGGTTTTTTCAAAGTTTAAAGAATGAAAAGCCAAGGAAACTATTGTCATATGACATTCCTTTCACGGCGACCCCATCGTTTGGTTATCATGTACCATTTCAACTTCTATAATGTTGTGGCACAATTTACTTGAAATTTCAAACTTGTGAAATAAGAAATGTCCTTATACTAGGTATTGTGGTTTATGGTTTAGATGAAATTGATGTTTTTCACCAATTCTTAAAATCTAGCCTTTGTAACAAGTTGGGTCCTTACCTCCACATGGATGTGAAGTGATTTTGGCAACAATCTTCATGGTAGGTCAATTCCCTAAATACAGGGCATGTGAATTGAGTCTTGGAGGAATAAAAACAAATAAAATGGTGATGTTTAATTCTTCTGTTGTTGTATGCTTTGAATATTTGGTTGACCTTTTGTCCAATTAATCTCTTATGTTTCCAAGGATTAAAACTTGTTTTATGCTTGTGCTGGAAACTTAATAGTATTTGGTTATTAATGTCAATAAGCTCTTGAGAGAGTTGTGTAATGCTCATGCTTATTGCTTACAATTTGCTACTTCCTATTTTCAGATCCTTTTATTTTTAAATTATCTCTAAGTAACTGGGAACCCAACGAAGTGAAGGACAATTTGGGTTGGTGGGGCAGGAAGGCAGGTGGTAATACATTAAGGAAAGTTTCGGCAAGGGCTGCAGTTATATTTGCCAAGGACAGCGTTGGCAAGGGTCAGAATTATATTTGGGAGGAAAGCAAGTGTGCAGACCATTCTTGGTACATAATAACCTGTCAGAGATTTTGTGTTGTGTAGTTGGAGGCCGACTTAAATCGGTAAGATTCACTCTTATGTCCAGAGGCAATCTTACGTATTTGGCCGGGCTCTTACATTTCGTAATGGCCAATGGGCAACTCTTCTTCATCTGACATGGTCATTACGTGTGGTAAGGCCCTTCGACAGGCACATTCCCGGAATTTGATGCTGTTCTTGTTAGCACCTTATTCTACTAACACCCCTGTCCATGGCCTTATGTACCACTTCCCCTTCAATTGATTAATTTACTGTTATACGTCAGTAAGCATATTAAAGGAGGAAGGTATCAATAGGGGTTGCAGTTATATTTGAGGGAAAGCAATTGTGCAACACTCATTATCAGTATTCCACCTTCAATTGTCTAATTTAGCTCTTTGATGCATTCAAAGCACATACCAAAAAAATTCATATTCTCACCAGCTGAAATGTTGAAATGCCTCTGAAAGTGGTCAGGTATTTACAGGGTTAAGAAATAAAGTTTCTTTCATAGTCTCACTAACTGTAGTGTTGAAAAGCCTCCAAATATGGTCAGGCATTCAGGGGGTTGAAAAAAAAACTCCAATGGTTTCTCATCACTTTATGAAGGGAAATTCAATGGTAGTTGTGGGCATGTGATCCGTTGTTGCATGTTCTATGGGCATGGCCTTTTGTTCACGATGCATGATGATGTCTGGCTATGTAAGCTTTACACTGGAGATTGTTAAATGTTAAACCAACAATAGGTGCTTATTGCAATCCTACTTGACTACTTTGTAGAAAGAATAGGCAGGCCTTGCCAATTTGGTAAGACAGATCAAATGTTAACACAATTGAGTAGGCAAGATTGGACTGATTCGGATTCTCTCGTCAGTCAGTAGCCTTGCCGTGCCGAGTTCGGCTTCAGGCTCTCTAGGAGCCGAAACCTGCCCATTCCCTAGTACAGTACAAAAGTACTGTTTGCTTTTTTCCATGACACAGATGCATAGGGCCGCAGATAAAAAAAACAAGAAGCAGACAGCACTTTTGTACTGTCTGACTTTTTATTGCCTGAAATAAGGACCCGTAGTAAATTTAAGGTCCTCCATACTGAAATATATAGTATCTGGTATGTGTGTCCAGACCAGTGCTGTGATGGTATAAAGGTTGAAGGGTAAAAACTGGGGATTCAAGGTCAGGATATTGTGACTCGGACCAAAGTTGACATCATTTTGTTGGAACTGGCACAAGAACCCAACCACGGGGAAAATATTTTGCTAGATCTGGAACCAGAACCGTGAAAAGATATTTTTGAAAACAGGGTCAGGATATGTCTGTAAAAAAGTTGACTTTAAAAAAAAGTAATAATATACTGAATTTTTAAATTAAGTATTAATTTTAATTAGTTGTTCAACTTTATACTTATATAAACCCCTATTTTAATTTGTTGTAAAACTTTGTAATAACATCATTAGCATTGGAGAATATGCAGTCTGAACATGAAATTGAAATTGGTTCAAAATCCAGGTCTGGAGGTTTTTGAATTTGAAAAAATAAAATAGAATCGAAACCAAAGGGTTCAAATTTTGAAAGAACATAACTCAAACCCATACATTGCGAACACATTGACAAATTCAATGATTGAAGGGTAGTTAATTTGTCAATAGATGTAGGTAACTTTTTCAACTGCGAGCACCATGACAACTTTTCAAGGTTAGCCAATTTGTCAATAGATGTAGGTAACTCTTTCAATTGCGAGCACCATGACAAATTTCACTTTTCAAAGTTAGTCAATTTGTCAATAGATGTAGCTAACTACTTGAATTGCAAACACATTGACAAATTCAACAATTGAAGGGCAATCAATTTGTCAATAGATAACTCCTTCAACAACCTCCACATAAATGTTAAAATATCAAAATTTGAGCAGAAGTTCTCTCGAAAAGGAAGAACTGCCCCCCCCCCCACCCCCGCCCCCACACTGGTCCAAACATTCACTTGATTATCCTTCTTCTATTCAGACAAGCGCTGCTTTAGTCAATCTCCCTACCTAGAACCAAAAATCAAGACCCACTTTAGTGCATTATTCAGATAAGCGCAGCTTCAAGGAAGCTCCCTACCTAGAATCAAGCGTCAAGACCCACATTGGTGCGTTTTCCATTTGAAGACTGTTTTGCTTGTTCTCTCCGTGACACAAGTATTGTATTGTCCTTTACAAAATTCATCAGGCTGATATTGGGTGAGACACTAAATACCTATGGAATATCAAAAGGCCCATATTGATACATGACTCCAACCTCAAGCCAAATTTTTTAAAAATGTTTCAACCATAGGCCAAAGTGCTAAGAGAATTCTAATCTTAAACCAAAGTTTCAAAAAAATTCCAACCCTAAGCCAACATACATGTGCAAAATTAATTTTGTGTTGGGATAAACTCTCTGACATTAAGCCAATATACATGTATTATTATTATTTTAAATATGTATTTGCATCAAACACACAGAAATTCTTGGTCCAATGGCTTGGGGCTATTACAATTTGATCTAGGGTTATTGTCTTAAGGGTGTAAAACATTTGTCTTAGGGGTGTGGGATATTTGTCTTGGGAATTTTTAAAATTTTGATCTTTGGTTGAAATTTGACCTAAGGTTAAAATCTTTTTAGTTGTAAGAATAAAATCTATTTTGGCCTAAGGATTAGAATTTATTTAAGCCTAAGGATTAAAATCTTTTAATTATTCTGTATTGGGCTTTAAAAAAACTACCATTATGGTTAAGACTTTGGCTTACGGTTTAAATATTTTAAAGACTTTGATCTTTAGTTGAAATTTGACCTAAGGTTATTTTTTTAAAACTAATTTAACCTATAGTTAAAATCTTTATTAATACTTTTATTTAAGAATATAAATTTTTAATGCTTAAGCCTAAGGTTAAAATCTTTTTAACATTTAAGCTCAAGGTTAGAATGTCTTTAATATTTTGACATATGTTTATCATCTTTTTAGACCTAGAGATAAATCTATTTGGCCCTAAAAGTTAAAACCTATTTAGGCCTAAGGATTATAATCTTTTTTTGACTTAGGGTTTTTAAAAATTGCCATTTTGGCTTGGGTTAGAATCTTTTTAGCACTTGGACCTAGCACTTAGGCCTCAGGTTAGAACCTTTTTATTGTTTTGACTTAGGATTTTAAAAAAATTAGCACTGAGGCTTACAATTAGATTTTTCAAAAAAAAATTTAAGTTTAAAATTGGGAATTCTATAGAATTCCTGGAAAACATTTCTTAGCATACTTGAAAAATATTCATTAGTTTGAGAATCTTTATTCTGCCCGATTTATTTCGGGCAGATTATATAGGTTGAAAATTTTTCATTTTTGCTCAGAAATTTGGGAATTCAACAAATCTTATGCTTGTAAATATTCATGAAATTTTATTCTAAGATGCTTGGAAATTTTTTTTTGGCAATTTTGGAAATTTTAGCCTGCTTGGGAAAGTTATAAATGTTTTTTTTTTTTTCATTTCTTCCCCAAAAAATGGGGCACTCTGAGAAATTCCGGTGCTTGAAATTTTTTAGCAGATCCAGGGTACTCTTAAAATTTGACATGGAACCAAAACTTGCTACTGTACTTGTGAAAGTTTAAACATCATGGAGTTGATTCACTAAAACCAAAAAAAATGTTTGTTGCAATTTTTTATACAATAAACTGTAGAAGTTTGCTATATATCTACATAAGAACAATATCAAGAGTCAAAACATAGTCTTCAGTTTTTACAGGATAGTGTGCATAATAACCTTTGCAAACTTATAGAGAAAGAACCTTAGAAAAAACAATTCTCCAAAGTTAATCTTGTTGCCAGCTGTAGCTAAACTCTGCCATACTCTAGCCCATGCAACTGCTTGTCAAGGTGTGTGACGACTTATCTTAGAAGGGAAGGCTTGAAGGGGGCCGGGGTTCTGCTTGAAAGCAACTGGGAACCCAACCACGTTAAGGACAATATCGGTTTGTGGGGGGCAGGAAGGGAGCCTGCAGGTGGTGATGCCTGAAGGAAAATATAGATACCTGCTGGAGTTATATTTGTCAAGGACAGTATCGCTAGGGTTAGAGTTATATTTGGGAGCAAAGCAGGTGTGGAGCACTCCTTATTGGTACATAATAACCTGTCAGAGATTTTGTGTTGTGTAGTTGGAGGCAGGGATAAATCGGTAAGATTCACTCTTATATCCGGAGCCAATCTTACGTCTTTGGCAGGGCTCTTACATTTCGTAATGGCCCATGGGAGACTCTTTCTTCGTCTGACATGGTCATTACATGTGGTAAGGCACTTGGACAGGCACATTACCCGAATTCGATGGTGCTCTTGGTAGTAGCACATTATTCTAGTAACACCCCTGTCGATGGTTGCATTCAATTGATTAATTTATATGTTATACATCAGTGAGCATATGAAAGAAGGATGGTATCGGTAGGGGTTCCAGTTATATTTGAGTGAAAGCTAGCATGTAACACTCATTATCAGTATTCCACCTTCCATTGGCTAATTTACCTGTTTGATACATCCACAAGAACATAAAAGAAATTGTCATAGTCTCACCAGCTGTAATGTTGAAATGCCTCCGAAAGTCGTCAGGTGTATACAGGGTTAAGAAAAAACTCCATCAGATTTCTTTCATAGTCTCACCAGTTGTAGCGATGAAAAGCCTCCAAAAGTGCCCAGGCAATTAGGGGTTGAAAAAAATTCCATTGGTTTCTTGTCACTTAAATAACAGAAATTCAATGGTGGTTGTGGGCATGATGATCCATTGTTCCACGTGCTATATGACCGTTAGTTGACAACTGACGATGATGTCTGGCTATGTTAGCTTTACACTCGAGGATGTTAAATGTTAAATCAACAATTGGTGCTTACTGCAGACATTAACATCTGCTCCATCCTATTAAACCAATTTGGAAACTAAATCAGCCGTTCCACAGATGTGTTAATTTTGTAAACTGAATTGTGCAGGCCTTGCCAATTTGGTAAGATAGATCAAATGTTAACATAAGGTAGGGTAGGACAGTTGGTGAGCGAACATTTAAACGCTCAGGGCAGACCAGATCCAAAAGGAGGGCTCTGTTGTTTCTGGTGTCCAAACAAAACTTGAACACCTCCTCTTGGCATATCTGACGCACTAAATTTTTTCAAAGACAGATTAGAAATGAGAAAGTTACGCCCCCGCCCCCCAGTAGAGGGGGTCAAGAACTGAAAAAAAACAAACCACAGAATGCTACAAAGCTGGTTCCCGAGCACCCCAAAAATTCTGTGTATGTTGCTCTGTTTCTATTACAGTTCCAAGATGATCATAGAACTGAAGGTGACGCTCCTATAGCATTTTAAATTGTTTAAAATGAACAAGAAATGAGAAAGTTAGAAGCTTTGAAAGCAGGAGGGGTCCAAAGACACGAAAAAAATTAAATTGCATTTTGTAAATTCAAAACCTCTTTTTTTCCTTGTAATTTTTCCATTACACCTTTTCCTTTGCACTTCAAAGATGATCTAGAGCTTGAGGTAACTCTCATAACATTTTAAATCACTCAAAGTGAAGCACGGATGACAAAGATCTAGAGAAGTGTTCGATCATATGGGTAGAGATCGGTGATGGGCAGTTCTACCCTAGTGGCCGAGATTGGGCTGATTCTGCCTGTATGGTGGCAGTACCCTTGGGGTGCCGGCTTCAGCTACAGGGTTGCTCGCAGCCAGAATCAGCCAAAACTTGCCCATTCCCCAGTACAGTACAAAAGTACTGTCTGCTTCTTTACCATGACAAAGATGCAATAGGGCCAAGGGCAGATAAGAAAAACAAGAAGCAGATAGTACTTTTGTACTGTCTGAATTTTTAATTGCCTAAAATAAGGACCCATACCAGATGTAAGGTCCTCCACACTGAAATATATAGTGCCTATCTGGTGTGTGTGTCCAAACATTCACTTGGTTGTCCTTGCTCTGTTCAGACAAGCGCAGCTTTAGGGAAGCTCCCTACCTCGGATCAAGAGTCAAGACCCAGTTTCCACTGGAGAACTGTGTTTTCTCCATGACACAAAGTATTGTATTCTCCTGTCCAAAATTCACATCACGCTGATACTAGTATTGGGTACTTTTTAATTTCTTGCTTAAAACTGTTACAGCAATAGGGGTTTTTTTTCATTTTGGTCAGGTAGGTGGACTGGGCGATCATCCACAAGGACTGTTCTCATAGTATGGCCACTTTTGTAGGTTTTCCCCAAAAAATAGCCCCTGTATAATTCACACTGAGTGTTTTTTTTTGTGACGACAGTGCGAAAATTCGCCACAGGACAAAAAAAACCCTGCACACCAGTTGTCCAAGACTGTTTTCTGGCTGGTATAGTCTATAAGTCATTAAGACTAGTACAAAACTGGTACAACGCTGATATTGTCTCAAGTCCCTACCAGTGTTACGCTGTTGCTACAAACTCCACCAAACCTCCCACCAGGTATCAGGGTGGTTTTTGAGGTTCATAATCAGCAGTTCCCAAACTTATATGCGTAAACTCATAATTTTAAAAAATTAAAAAAACATTGCATTCTTGATATGTGTTCCAAAAGTAATAATTATATGCCTAATGGCCACCCCGCCCCCAATTATTACTCAAAAAACTGTCACCCACACCCTGACAAAAAAGCAAAAGGAGAGCAACATGGGCCACCCACACCTGCACCATGCGAGACACTAAGTTCCAGTTTTTATTTATTTTAATTATGGAACCTTGGGTGGGTTTTGTGAACTTTTGGATGTATAAACCTCCAATTTCATAAAATTCACTAGACATTTGGAACCTAATTTGATTTTAAATGAGTTTGGTTCCATCTACATTGTGCCCAACTAAAACCAATAAATTGTGTAAATAAGGTACCTATGCTCATGGAAGTGGGGTACTAATGGAGAAGAAAATCATGACAACCAATGAGAAAAAGCAATAGGCAAAAAAAAAGGTCCACTTTTTTCTTGTTGAGGGGTAGACAGGCCCATTTTTCGGTTTGTTTTTGGGAGGAGGGGCACCATGAATTGGCAGGCCAGTCCATTGAAATTGAAGCAAGTCAGTTGGTAGCCATGAATCCACCTAACAGTAGTTCATTCAACCAGCGATTGTTCCGTGACTTCAAACTACCTCTTTTGAGAAAGAAAGTACTCATTGACATAAAGGATGCCTTTGCACCCCAGCTTGAGAAATGTGATATATATATAGATTAAATGGCACAAATGAAAAAATTCAATGCAAAGAAACGCATAAACAGTACAATCCACAAGGGGAATGCAACACGCACTCAACCCAAACAGTCAGCTAATAAAACCTCTACAAAGTCCATCATAGCACCGCTTGACAACCTACCAATCCTGGAACAAATAACATTGTTCTGACCTCAAAGCTTATCAAACTGACCTCAAAGCTTATCAGACTGACCTCAAAGCTTATCAGACGACTCAAGGAGGGCCTGCTCAGCAATCGGACATCTCTTAATAGCGCCTAAAGAATTATATCAAGAAGCCCTACCATAATCAAGCAAACCATTCCAAATGCACGTTTGAACCTTTTCTATTTGCCATCCTTCCCTCCTAAAGATTACATCATTCCTCTCAATCTAAATAACCCCACAAATGTGATATTTTCAAGAGTCACAATTTAAGCAAAATTTGAGAATAGTTGGGACTCTCACTCCAAATGACTTCATACAATTTTGAAGACGACTAAATATCTCTTGTTACATTTTTAAAAACCAAATTTTTCATAACAATATGTGAATATTCCTCCTTTTCAACTATGTCAACATTACATTAACTTTTAAATATTTCGATTAATTTAATCAAGCAATTGATTTTTGCACAGCTCTTGTATTAACCAAAAACTTCAATTTTGCAAATTACATGACAAGGCTTATGCAATATGGAGAATACGGTTTCACATTAGGGATTTCAAATATCCATCAAAAATCGAAGTCAACATTTTGCCTACTGCTAAAAACATGGGTACATCTTATTCTCATCACCATTCCTCCCTTTCCTTAGCTGGTAGATTCATTCTGAACAGCAATTTACCCAAATGTCTTATTCAACTCATAGCATTTTGCTTGCCCATGTTTTAAAAATGATCCATTTGTAATAAGCCAACTGCAACTAATACCAACTTTGAAATGAAGCCAATGGTTTATCCCTAAACATATTTTTTCATATTGTCCTTATACCTCCTCCTCCCACCAATGGAGGGCCAAAGGCCTTAGTGGCTCATTTTTCTTTTGTTCCTTGACTCCGAACTACCTCTTTTGAGAAAAAAAGAGCTTCTAACAATATCACCTCTTTCTTTTTTCTGGTTTTGTGACACAAAATGCACCCAACACCAAGACCATGACAATTTATTTCATAAGGTTTGCCTAAAGTTGACTTGTCACAATAGAAAAGCAAGATTTAGTTGTTGCACTTTTTAAAAACCTTGTATTCATATAGCTGGAGACCTTGGACCTATTTAAAAAGGGTTGCAAGTAATGTTGGCTGGATTGTTTTTTTTAAGAAAAAGTTTTAGGTAAGTTTTTTTTTGAACTTTTTATGAGACCACACAATTTATCAAGTAATCAATTACTAATAACCTATTAACCTACTGGTTAAACACTGATAATAGGGTTATATATAAATATATATACATATATCTCTTCTTAAATATTTTGTATTAATATTTAAAGATTGATAATCTACTTGGATGATAATCCAATCATCCAAGTAGGTTATTAGATTTTGAAAATTCAATACCAAGTGACTGTCAATTTAATCAATTATAAACGAAATCAAGAATTAGCTGGTAGATCATTAATAACATGCTTGATAATGGAGTTGAAATCTGCGTCAACACTGAACAACCCACCAACACTAGTTGTAACCTGGTCTAGGGTTTACAATTTTGTTGAAACTGGATTTGTTGCCAGAATTTGTCTGAACTTGGTATTTCATCTGCAATAAGCTAATGAATAAACCTTGTAGAAAAACCCACAAAGTAGCAATGAAATTAGATTATTGAAAGTGTTCCCCCATACCCCTGGCGTAATGTCTCAGTCATATTGCCGTTATGAAATATCACAAACGTCCTGGGTTAAAACCGACTGATGAGTAGGTGAAAGCCCAGCCCAGTCCAGTCAGGTCAGGTCCTCTTGTACTAGAGAGTACTGCCAACCAACCATGTTGTCAATCGAGTCTGGTGTTGTGTTCAAAAATAAAAATAAAACCTTGTCATTCTTCATTCATTTTGAGTGAGCTTGGAAGTATCGAGCTGTCCCTGGGCTCTCCCTCTTTCTGTTCTGGCTACTCACTGCAATGGATTCTGTCTTTTGTTTCAAAACAATAATTAAATAAATCGAGCTGGTGAATGGGATGTGTTATAAATCCTTGACTCCCTAGAACTTGTTTGGTGAGAACCTGCAGTCCTGCAAGATAATATGTGTGGAATGTCACAAACGTGACTAGATACTATATATCATACTAGTTGCATGGCCATCCCCAAATTCAAATTGGGCACGATGGCATTCTGTATTGCCAGGCATACATAAAAACTTGGATTGAGGTTAAGTTACAATATGAGCTCTATGGCCATTGCCACCATATCACAACAACCTTTAAATGACATTCCCTTTAGGAGAAAGTTTGAAAACCTCTAATGAGAAACAGTTTAATCTACAAAACACAAAGAAAACTCAAAGGGAATAGTGTCAGCCTTTTTCTTTCTTCCTGTGTGAGATTTTGCATAAATGTGAAAAAGTAACATAAAATTGGTCACATCTTCCCTATTTTCTGGGGAAATTTTGCCATATTTCAACTTGGATTTTAGTTTTTGGGCATGTTTTAAAGCTCGTTTTCATTTTTTGGGCAGGTTTCCGAACTTGTGATCATTTAATAAAAATCCCTCTCATGATGCCGACAATTAACAACACATCTGAAAATTGAAAATAAAGCTCTGAATACTGGGGAGCAATACTTTGATGTTTTCGTCCGAGTGCCCTTTAGGGAAAAGCTTGAAAACCATAGGTGAAAAACAGTTCTATTTACAAATCATAGGAAAAACTCAAAGGGGATAAAGGGGACAAATGTTTCAATGATTTTCAAACCATTGTAAAAAATGGAAATCATTGTATTATCCCACTGTGAAATGAAACGAATGATTTCATGTTTGTGCAGACAATAAATTCAAGATTTTATGGGTGGTCTCCCACCTGGGAATGAGAAAAAGTATTCAGATAAAGTTAGATTTATTCAGATGAGGGCCTTAGAGGCCCTTGTACTAAGAGTCTAATTCATTGTATTACTGCATAACAAATCAGGACTAACATATTTTCATCCAGATTCGAACTCACTTGCATATTGTGTATTCCGAAAATGTTTTGTTCAGAAAGGACTGCAAATATTACAACTAATGCACTCTATGAATTTAGTATCTGGACATACAGCCACTTTCATTAGGACAGAAAGTGCACAGCAAAGCCCTAGGGTGAGGGCATTCCCAACAATAAAGGGCTTAGACCCCACAATTTGGGAATGTCCCCCACCAAAGGGCTTTACCCATCATACCAGGCAGAACTTTATCATGAACCAAAACATTCACATTACCATGAGGTGTAAGAGGAAGAGGGTTTTTGTGCCTACTCATTAAGAGCTTGGGGAAGGATCTTGCACCAATAACTTAGTTAGGCATAATTTCGTTCCCTCTCTTCAAGGCATAAGCATAAGATCCCTCCTCTTTTCTAAAAGGGATATTCATGTGTAGGGTAAAACCTAGGAGGAAGGTTGTGCAAAAATAAGTGACCCATGTGAGGCTGGAGCCTAGGTAGGCCCCATATTTCCACATAGCCTTCCTCCAAGGGCTTTGCTTGGTGCAAAGAAATTTTCTTTACACCCAGGAGAGCCTAGACATTCAGGACTCTGGCTTTCCAGGCCAGGAAGGTGTCGGGAACGGAGGTGGTTCAAAGGCGGAGAGGAAACATAAGCAGATGTGTGCGAGTCCAGTGGCTTGTGCACTTCACCTTTTTCACGTGGTCCATGGGAGAAGAGATGCAGGGACAGGGAAAAGAAACAGCACCCTTTAAGGCAAACGTAACTCCTGATCAAATATGTGACAGCCCACTCGACAGTGTAATTTCCCACCCGAGGGAAATCACGCGATATAGAGCCTGCCCAAAAAGGGAAATTACGGGTTGTAATGCCCACTCAAAACAGACAAATTTTTTGGGGTAAAGTCTTTACCGATGTAAGGTGCTCTGTCCATGCATTAGAAATTTCTAGGGAATTTCCGGGAGTAGGTCACTTGTTACTCAATGTGAGTAAACTAAGTTTGAAACCTCACTGTGTTGAAATTACTGTGCATACGTAACTCTGAAAAATTTCTTCTGTTTGGTTTCACACTGAGTTCCCAATCATACTCCCAAGTGGCTACGTGCGGCTGCCGCCTATATAACCTGGTGGCCAACAAGTCCCATTGCACTTCACTCTCTCTTGCAGAAAAATCTCATAGTTCACTCTGATCTTGTGCACTCTTCTAACTCTTCTAAGCACACAGTTCATTGCAAGCACTTGTTTCTAAATCTGCAGTACCCAACTCCAAAGTATTACTTTCATTTGCACTAGTGCACCAGTCTCATTTCTCCTTTGAGGATGAAGAACTCTGTGCGGATCATGGCGCTGGCGCTGCTCATGTCTGTGGTCTGTGGGTTTGCTATCGGTTTAGTAGACGGTGAATTCACTAAACTCATGATCTACGCCTTTTCAGTTCTAATGCTTTCCAAGTCCAAGCTTGCAGCAGTCTGTGTAATAGTTTTAGGATCAGTTCAGCGGCCTGAACTCAAAACTAATTTTTGTTTTCCTTCTATGTATATTCTAGGATTTAGGGGTCTCATATACCTTTAGAGAACCTAATAGAATTAAGGGGGGGCATACCCAAACTTTGAGGTCTAACAATGTGAGAACCGACATACTAGTACAGAGTTTCTGGAACTTTGCAAATAGATCTGTGCAGCTACTTAAATGATTTCCGCGATGTTTAACGAACTTAGACCACTGCATGGGAACTTGTTGGAATCCTTAAGCTACTCATGAAAAGATTGAGCAATTACTGTTTTTCATTAATGTTATGATGCGCTGACGAACCATTGATCTAGATAAATTATTGGGCCCTCGTCGGAAATTCTGATCATCGTCTCACCCTCGTCATTGTGCTGTACAGCTACGCAAATCAACATCATAAATCAATGTTCTCAGACGATCTCAGGATGCCAAACTGATTCGGGTGGCCAAGTTACTTGCTACCCGCTAGGTTCCGGAGCAAGCCAACTGATCGACGTGGGGACAAGCTGGTCGGGTGGTGTGATTTGGGGCTATCCAGGAAGCAGTGCATCTCCAGTAGATGGCAACAATGCTAAGCCTCAGGCAGATCTCGCTGAGTTCACCACCAACGTCAACAACCAAGATTCCTATGATATCAGCACCGTGGTATGTCCTTCCAGCTCGCCTGCTCCCTTCAGAAGGCTTTTACCCGTTCAAGTGTCTCTTTCCAATAGGGTGCTGTGATCACAGTTACACACAGTGTGCTGTGATTGCAGCAGCCTAATGTAAAGCCACTGACATAGGGCCTGGTTTCTTGTTCCAGGGATAGTTGCTTTCCATTCGAAAGCTGCAAGTGCGTTGAAAATATGTGATTAATCACTTTAAGAACTCTTCTAGAAAACATGTTGTCACGTACATGCTAGAACGAAAATGAACGTATGAGACTTCAGAATCTTTTTTTTCAATTTCGAACCAGCTAAACCTATGCTAATTATATCATATATTTCAATGCTTGCAGAATGCGTACAATCTCCCTTTAAAGATCGCCCCAACATCCCCGGTACAAAGTTCAGGAACTACGTGCGGATCCCCTAGCTGCACGATCAACAACCTGAACAGCTTCTGCCAGTCACCGAACACTCTGACAGGCGGACCTGGCGACGGTTGCTATAACGTCGATGGCCCAAATACAGGGAGCCCCACGTCTGGAACCATACAATTCGCTAACGCCTGTCCCGACGCAATCTCGTACACCTCAGACACCGGCGGCAAGGTGTACGGCTGTCAGACTGGCACCAACTATGAAGTGGTCTTCTGCCCATAAGTCATAAGTTAGATTGCATGAAGGAATATCGTTGCCGGCGACTAGACGGTTATAAAGAGTTCCCAAATTTTCCATGATCATCAGCTAGCTACCTGTGAAACTTCTAGCGAAGAAAATTACTCATGGTCGTGCTCCTGATTCTAGGTCTCCATGGCTTCTATATTCTCTTGCTGACACAGATACTAATATAGATACACATACATACATAATGACAAGAATCATGGGACTATGTAGTGAACGGTTTGAAGCCATAGACTCTGGGTAGATCGAGAGAATAATTATATACAAGATACATGTTAATTAGTGGACAGTAAATTACTATGGTGTATATAACACCTGCAGCATCTAAGAACAAGATTGGGAACACTACGGAATATTCTCACATGTACTGATCTTGTGCGGATCTGCTATATATTAAAATGTCTAAGTAAATTATTGTGCTCAATGAATGATGCCGGTGCGAAAAATCGTGTGATTGGTTACGTGATGAGAAAATTTGAACTTTGCAGGAGCATGCTATATGAGCTATGTTTCTAGACATGACAAATTTGATGATTTAGTTCTTAGTATGAGAGTATTATTATGTCCGTGTGGAACATATAAGTCCTGCACAAAAGCTAGACTGTCAACTTACAAGTGTGCACATTTTTCACAGCAATAATATTATTTTACGTGCAGTCTAGAAACCTCCCAGAAACTTGCAACTCTCTGTTATGAGACC
>Ga0209611_10009161_pt1 | contig 15103 bp, 13 predicted proteins | sample S1TSphgellanicum_3_FD_187693 | JGI IMG/M metagenome (GOLD analysis project Ga0209611, IMG submission 187693) | Host-associated microbial communities from peat moss isolated from Minnesota, USA - S1T2_Fc - Sphagnum magellanicum MG (SPAdes) (version 2) | ecosystem: Host-associated > Plants > Peat... | reverse complement strand
GTCAGTCTGCTGGAGAGAGGGAGGGTTTAGTTGAGCACGAGAAGAAAGATTGCGAAACAAAACACTAGGGGTTAGGGTTTTTCAAGCTTTTTTTGTACACACACTCTCTCTCTCTCAATCTCTTTTCACGGCTCTGCAGTGACGCATTCTTTTGCATCCCATGACACAGGATCAGCAGCGACAGCAGCGGATGTGAATTGCAAACAGTTCATTGCGTGTGCAGAAAAAAAACCGCTTGCAGAAAGAAAGAATGCTAGTGGACCCTAAACCCTCGTTTTGGTGGAACGGACGCACTTCCCATGGAGGGAAGGTTGTGGGTAGCGGCCATCTGAAGCGATGATGATTCTCTGCTATCGCAACGAACCCTGGCCACGTTAGGAGATTCTCCAGTGACCAACCACAAGCAAGCCTCTCAGAGAAAAAGAGCTTGATTGTGGGGGATTTTCACATGAGGTTTTCGTTGTTGTGGGTGGTGCTCAGTGCTGCTTTAGGTTTCTTTCTGTATGAGTGGGTGGGGATGGGGATGGAGGAGAGGCATTTCTGGGTTTTTAGGAGTAGTGTGGAGAGAGTGCACATTGCTCCAGAGCTGCATCACGCTGTGTCCCACATGTAAATGGACGGTGACGACCTTCTTTGCTCAAGAAATCTGTAACTCCAGAGACTGACTGCACCCACTGCAGCTAAGATCCAGTCTAGCAGCAATGGATGCTGCTCCTGCTACCTACACACAAACACAGCAGCTGGGTACAACTTACAATCCTCCATTGATTTTCCGCATCCTCTGTTCTGGCAATTGGGTTCTTGTCATAAGCTCCAGGGCAGTGGATGGTTGCTGCTGCTACATGCCACAATGCAGCTGGGTACAACAAGCCTCCACTGATTTTCCTGTATCCTATGTTCTGGTAATTGGGTTCTTGTCACAAGGTCCACCAGAGAGCATTGGATCCTGCTACAAATGCAACAACACAGCTAGCTAGCTACCCTTCAAGTCTTGACTGATGATTTCCCATATCTTAAAATATTGACAATTAAATTTTTGTTCACAAAAGATTCAAATTTGCTGCTGAAAAATGTTTCAGTGATTCCTCCATCTGAAAGACTTGTCATCTATATCTGTATTGGGCTGCAGGTTCTTGGCAATGAAGTGGAGTCATTTGTGGTGGGACTTTGTTGAGGAAGGAAGTCAACATGTTCAGCACAGTGCAGCTCAGATTGATTGATGGAATAACTGCAAATTGCTGTTGGTAACTGTTGTGTGTTTCTACAATCTTGATTGGTATTGGCATGCACTTTGAAAGATCTGTTGTTAACATGCTCTCTCATCTTTGGAGCAATCTCTGAGCCAGAATTCTACTGTTTCCAGCCTTTTTTTTGCATTGACATGGACCTTCCCTCTGAGAATTCCTGCTGATCATTCTGAGAGCCATTTCCAGTTCTGAGAGTACCTAGTATTTATTTGGTGCAAGTCACCTCCTTCCGTTTTTTGCAACAGAATTGAAGCTCTGGACCTCTGTCTTGTCTGTACCATTAGCTGCAAACCTTTCACTTCAGAATAATTAGACTTCATTTTCCATATTCTTCCCATATTCTGTTATGCGCTCCCCCTTTCTTGAGTCTTGGTTTGCTATGTTTCGCTTGCATTTATGTGCAAGGTGGTGTTACAGGACTGTTCATTCACAGGTGGGTGCGGGTACTCATGTCATGAATCTATCTACAGTGAACTGTATATTCTTTGTGTAAACATCAGTGATCCAACAAGAGTTGACTCCTGTAGGATCTTGAGCCATGGTGAGTCCAATGTGAGTTTGTGGCAAGTCTGAAACCTAGTTTTGTATAGTAGCAACAGCAGTCTTTCATCCCATAAATCACTAATGTTTACACAAAGAATTTGTACTTGAGATGAATCTTATCTATAATTTACATTCGCTATCCAATCTACCCCATAAAGCACCACTAGAAATTTCTTAGTGTACTTGGAGGCTACCTTTAAGAGCTGAGATTCATTGGAGTACATAGGAAGCATCTTACAGTTTGCAGGAGCCTTCCTGTTGGATATCCAGTTTGAAGGTTCCATCAAAACTGTAATATTGAAAGGAACCAAAGAAGGGATATTGAAATGCAGTGTTGCACCTAGTGTTTGTCTGGACTTCAGATTTTTGAACATACTAGAATAGTCCTGGTATTGGGTCATTGAAAACAAAATTCATACCAGTCTGGGTCTTAGGAATTGCCTCTCAACTGATCACTGGTTGTCAAATAGGGCAGAGAGCACCAAAATTACAAGGAGACTACAGAAGGCCTGAAGGTACCCAAGGTTCAACTTGCTGAACTAGTGCAGCAAATCAACTCTAAGAAAGAATCTTTAGGCAATTGAACTTGGCACCTTTGAGGTGATCAGCTTGCTAAAACTCCTAAGCCAGATTAAGAAAACCTTGGAGAAATGATTTGGTAAAAGTGCACTCACTCATCATCTACAAAATTGCAGAGAAAGATATTTTCAAGACAACAATAACAATGGTTTGTCATTCATCTACAAAATTGCAGAGAAAGATGTCTTCAAAACAATAATAACAATAGTTTGAAGGCAACCTGACAATGTGTGGAGTCATAAAACCTTACAAACATCATTCACAAAGTGTCAGACCATCACCACCTTTATCACAAGAAGCAATACCTCTATATCAAGCTGCAAAACTCACCATTGTTTTCATTTCTTCCCGAAACCTGACTGTTCCAGTAAAGAAATGTATACTAATCCATCCAAGATTTTGGGCAAAACCAGTAATACAAATTCTGGGATTCTGTCATGTTTCCAGAAGCATCCATCAGGAGGAAGATTTAGCCATGGATGTTGTTGGCTAGCAACTCAAGAAGAAGAGACAGGAACAAAACCCCAATAGGTATCCTCAGTCATTCATTCAAGTTGCAACAAGAAGCTTTTGTCACTGCAGCAGAAAACATTGAAACTTCCCATCATCTCCCAAAGGACATTTTGGAGAGTTTAGGTCAATTTTTTGTGACTAGTTTTGAAGAGAAAAATACAAACTAAAAGAAAACGTTCACACATTGAAGCAGTTTTTGAAGACCTAAAAAACCCTAGGTCCACAAACCCTAGGACAGAGCCCCCTCTGTAACCATTGCTACAATGCAGAGAGAAAGGCCAACAGTTGTAGCAAAAATTTCTCGGCTAACGGTAAGATTTCTGGAAACGAGAACGAGCACCACGGCCTCCGAATTTTTTGGGCTCGCAGCGACGAGGGTCGGCAACAAGCAACGTCCGGTCGTACCGCAGAAGCACATCCTTGATCTCCTTCTTCGACTGCTCGTCTACGAATTTCTGGTAATAAGCGACGAGTGCTTTGGCGATGCTCTGTCTGATTGCGTAGATTTGTGATGTATGGCCTCCTCCCTTCACGCGGATGCGCATGTCCACACCGGCGAATTTCTGACGGCCCAGCAGCAAGATCGGCTCGAACGCCTTGTACCGCAGAATCTCCGGCTCCACCAGCTCAATGGGACAGCCGTTGATCTTGATCAAGCCTCGCCCCCGCTTGCAGTATGTCACGGCCACCGCCGTCTTCTTGCGGCCGAAGCACTGCACAGATTCCATTGCTGAAAGCGAGAGAGAGAGAGAGAGAAAGAGAAAGAGACCGCACGCTGCGAGCGCGCAACAACGCACAGCAACGAACTCCCGCAACGTAGTAAGAGGAAAAGCAAACACACGCCGAAGACGAGGACACGGCGCACTAGCGCCTCTACTTCCCCAAACCCTAACCCTAAATATCAAACTACAGAACCCAAAAAAAAACCCTAACCCTAAATTGTCGTTCACATAAAAAAACATCAACTTAATTGATTTTGAAGAATCCATGCTTAAAGCCCAAACCCTAACCCTAAATATTAAACTGCATGACGAGGTCCCCCCCCAAAAAAAAACCCCTGACCCTAAATTGTAGTTCACATGAAGAAAAAAACATGAAAATTAATTGGTTTTCAAGATTCCATAACAAAGTCCCTAACCCTAACCCTAAATATCAAGCTGCAGAACGAGGTTCCCCAAAAACAAAACCCTGGCCCTAGATTTTATGCTTCACATGAACACAAACACCTCAAAACTAATTGGTTTTCAAGATTACATGATAAAAAGATGTAAGTGTGGGTGGGTTGGTCTTGAGATTTGCCTTGTGAAGAAGTCTGTGCTTTGAGAGAAAGGAAGGAGAAGAAGGAAAAGCTCAATGGCGGTGGCTTGCCAGTCTGCAAGAGTGTTCGGTCCCCTGGCTGCTGCTGCTTCTGCTGCAACACGGGAGGAGCTGATGCAAGGGAGGAGGAGGAGCCATGGCGGCAGCAGCAGCAGCAGCAGGGTTAGTTCAACTGAGATTGTACGTTGCTCCTTCTCCTCCTCCTCCCTCTCGCTACTTTCCTCCTCTTCCTTCTTGCCTCGCAGATCACAGAAACAACAGGCTCTGATGATGAGGGTTGCAACACTAGAGGAGAGCAAGAAGATGATGAGGATGAGGATCCAGTGCAACAGCAGCAGCAGTATGGAGGAGACTTCTAGTGCTGCTGCTGTGCAGAGGAAGAAGAGACCTCAGTACATTCCCAACAGGATTGATGATCCTTCGTATGTGCGAGTGTTTGATACCACACTGCGAGATGGAGAACAGTCACCTGGAGCAACCATGACCAGCAAGGAAAAACTGGAGATAGCTCGGCAACTGGCACGACTTGGTGTGGATATCATTGAAGCTGGCTTTCCCATTGCTTCCCCTGATGATCTTGAAGCTGTGAAACTGATTGCCCAAGAAGTTGGCAACAACGTGGACGAGGATGGCTATGTGCCTGTCATCTGTGGACTCTCCAGATGCAACAAGAGGGATATCGATGCCGCATGGGAGGCAGTAAAGTATGCTCTGCGGCCAAGGATTCACACATTCATAGCAACCAGTGAGATTCACATGGTGCACAAGCTGAAGAAATCTCCTGATGAGGTTGTCAAGATTGCAACTGAGATGGTGGCACATGCGCGAAGCTTAGGCTGCCAGGATATCGAGTTCAGTCCTGAGGATGCAGGAAGATCTGATCTAGAGTTTCTCTATCGAATTCTCGGAGAGGTCATCAAAGCAGGTGCCACCACTCTCAACATCCCAGATACGGTGGGTTACAATCTGCCAAGTGAATTTGGAGCTCTGATTGGAAAGCTCAAGGCAAATGTACCAGGTGCAGACAATGTGATCTTCTCCACTCATTGTCAAAATGATCTTGGCCTTGCGACTGCAAATACACTCGCCGGTGCATATGCAGGAGCAAGGCAAGTGGAGGTGACAATCAATGGCATTGGTGAGCGAGCTGGGAATGCTTCTCTAGAAGAAGTTGTGATGGCAATGCGCTGCCGTGGTCAACAACTGCTTGGAGGTTTGTACACTGGTCTCAATACCAAGCACATAGCTGTAGCTTCTCGCATGGTGTCGGATTTTACAGGGATGGTAGTGCAGCCTCATAAGGCAATTGTGGGAGCAAATGCATTCGCACATGAGAGTGGAATCCATCAGGATGGAATGCTGAAGAACAAAGCCACATATGAGATCTTATCTCCGGATGATATTGGTCTCATCCGGACAGATGACGCAGGGATTGTCCTCGGGAAGCTTAGTGGGCGACATGCTTTGAAAACAAGACTAGTGCAGCTTGGGTATGAGCTTGATGCAAAGGACCTTGATGATGTGTTCAAGCGATTCAAGGCTGTAGCAGAGAAGAAGAAGAACCTATCAGATGAGGACCTTGAGGTCCTAATTTCAGATGAGGTTTTTCAACCAGAAGCTCTTTGGGCATTGAGTGATCTTCAAGTGGTGTGTGGAACAATGGGTTTATCAACAGCGACAGCGAAGCTTGTGGGATCCGATGGTGTTCAGTATGTGGGATCTGCAATGGGAACAGGACCAGTGGATGCTGCATACAAGGCTGTTGATACAATTGTGAAAGCACCCGTGATGTTGCTAGAGTATGGAATGAATGCTGTCACCGAAGGTATTGATGCAATCGCACATACACGAGTTGTGATCAGGAGTCATGACCCGCTCACTGTCACACATGCGCAAACTGGAAGTCAAGTTGCAAGATCTTTCAGTGGCACAGGTGCTTCTGAAGATGTGGTGGTGTCTAGTGTTCGAGCCTATGTGAGTGCGTTGAACAAAATGTTGACATTTAGAGCTCCCAGAAAGGAGGTCAAGGTAGTTACATCCAGCACTGAGCCCAGAGTTTCTGCATAAAATACCTACGTATTTAGTGCAGGTGCAACAACAAGTCCAGATGCTCCCTTTCTCAATGAAGCCTAAATATGGTAGTATTTCATCATCATCATCATCATCATACTGGGTTACTATGGTTTTTCTCCCTAGCCAAAATAGAGGTCATTCATGAAGGTATATGTGTTTGTTACACACTCAGTTGTCCTACAAAGTGTAGTTTTGGGTTTGGATTGTGAAAAGATCAAGTCCAAAGGAGTTGCAGTCTGGCAATTGTATAGCTCCTGGATGCAAAGATCCTGTAGGTACCCATCTGGCAGCTAAATTTGTTTTCAGTTTAATGTAAGGCTGGAATGCTCCAGACAGAGACCGAAAAAATATGGGGCTTTAAGTGCATCTATGCTACTTACGGGTTGTATGTAGCTCCTTCTCATCTGTAGAGTAGAATTCTTTTCTGTTTGTTGCTCCTGCCTGCAGATCCATGTCCTTGACACATTTACTACATTAGTACTGGAATTTTGAACTCAAATCTAGTCTTGTAAGCACCTGCATCACGAACAGCTCTTGCAAACCATACATGGTTTACTGTATTCTGTCATCATGAACTGTGAGATGGGGGGATGCATGGGTTACACCACAATTGCAATTGCTCCTCCACCAACAAAGAAAGATTTGCTTGCAGGTTTGGGTTTTGGGCAGTCAGTAACTAACTACTTCTGTGAATGATTTTGATGTAGGGATGTGCAACTCTTGCATGTTGGACAATATAATAAATGTCAAGACCAAGATTAGCCAAAGCAACACCTTGGCAATCCTTCCATACCAGTGCAAAGATCAGATTATGTATCATATGTATAGCCTGTATATAGTAACAGACTTGTGTACAGGCTTTGTATAAGATTGTGTAAGTTGCAAATTTCTTTTGCTTCTTAAAACCAATAAAAAATCAGTTACAGAAGATAAAATTTTGGTTGCTACTTGTCAGTAAAATACTATTTATCATGAAATTAAAAAAATTGGGTATGGTTTGCAAATGACAATCTGGGAATTTGCAAACCTGGAAATGGGTTTTGTATACTAATCTCAAAGTCAGCTTCACCAAGAAGCTCCTCCACATAATAGAGGCGCTAAATGAAAATTTAAATCAATATAGGGTGTAATAACCCACCCATGTGTATAATGTAGAGAATACTATTATCAAAAGTGTGGGTATCATAGTGAAGTTCAGCAAATTGGCTTCCCCTCCTCTTCCCACAACTGTAATGAGACCATCTGCTAGTGCCCTTGCAAGAGTGCCAGCTTCGGTCGACAAAAGTCCACAATTGAACACTCCTCTTGATAATCGTGGTGACATAACTTTTGATAGTAATGACATATTCACACCTGCAAAATTCATTTACACCCCACACACAAATCAAAGACAGTTCAATATTTTTCACCACCTCTTTGCCTCCAACAAGAGCATGTATCTTCTCATAAAAACCTCAATTGGACAAAAAAAACTTAATAGAGCTTTTGAAAGCACATTACAACCACATTCAAAATATAAAGAATTAGGGAATTTTTTTCCCCCAAAACTCTTTTGTAATGTTTGTTTTGGATTGCCATTTAGGTGACACTGGAACTAGTGGTGATTTCAAGTACAAATGCAGAGCTTTTTACATGCACATAAGAAACAAATACCTTCAAGGACATTGGTGGAGACGAATATGAGGATGGCGGCAGCTACATATTGGTATGAACTATAACCCAGCCATGGACTGAAGCTAAAAATGCTCATGACACCTATGGCTGTGAATATCTGAGACCATATCACTACCAACCTGTCCCACCCACCAAATATCCCACTAACAATTAGCACATTCCAACCTACTTTTTTCAATATACTCATATTGATACCATTGTCAGTCTGGTATCAACTTTTGAACATACCAGCGTGGTCCTAGTATTGGGTACATTTTGAGTTTTTTCTTAGGTACCAGCCTAGTCTTGATATTTGGGTAATTTCTTAAGACTTTCATAGCAGCCTCGTCTTCGTATTGAGTCCACAACTGATTTTTGGCTGGTATGAAGTATGAAGCAAGTATTTATACCAGTGTTGAAAGGTCATTTGAATTTTAAAAAACTGCGGCTTCCAGTTTTTGTAATATTTCAGAATCAGAGAACCATAGGCCCCAAAAACCTTAAAGAACCTACATTTTTCATGAAAGAACCTGTAAAGAACTGGCAGTTTTACAGCTAGTTATCTGATTTTTCAAGTTTTTGAGAACTGTGGTTCTATACTAAAACTGGGTCTTTGATTTTTTTAGAACCACAAGAAATCCAGGCAAGATATGCTTATTTGAACCCAATGCAATTCTCTTTCCTCTCCTGTTCCTGTCTTCACCTCTTTTGTGTACAGAGAGATTTAGGGTGTAAGACGGACCATACCTATCTTCAAAAACATTGCTGATGTAGTTACCCACAACAGCACTGATGGGTAGCACTGTGAGCCCAAGAAGCCCCAAAAACATACCAACCTGTGAAACACCCACAATTCAACCATGTCTCAAATTGGAATAAATTTTTTTTTGCACCCATTTTCAGTCTAGCATCTTATGGTAAACTAATCGCCATCCATCTGCTGCCATTGGGGTATTAGCTCGGATGTACTGAATGCACCTGTTTGAAAGTGGAAACACCTGTAATAACCATGAAACCTGTTCCCTCCAGTAGCTTGAGAGTTTGAATAACTAAGATCCCATTCTTTTATTTTCCCCTCAAGCACTTGCATAATCTAGAGAAGGTACAATACAAAACCCTAAGCCCTGAACCCTGAAACAAAAATCGATACAATGCTGCCTAAAAAAGCATGATCAGATTTCCTCACCCTTCAAAGCTTGACATCAGCAGCAGCATCCAAGAACAAACAGGTAAAACTATTTTACATGGGGTCACTGCCTTGAAGAATGTTGGTTAGTTACCTGGGTTGTAGTCCAGTCGAAGTAGTAGCTAGTGATCACACTAGATTCGGAGATAAGAATTTCAGATGCAAATTTCAACATGAAGTAGACCCAAAGCAGAATTTTGATGGGAAGTGTCAACTCAGTCAGAAGTTCAGTCACGGTTTCCACCGCCCTGTCATCATCAAAATTGGATCCTTCTCCTTCACATTCTTCTTCTTCATCAACCATAATGTCCTGAGGTGCTGCCACAACACTTTTAGTGGTGTTGTTGGCAAGCAATGGTGCAGTCAGTGTTTCAAACGTTGGCAACAAGGAGCCACCATCTTCTAAGTTTGCCAGATTTTTCTCTGAGCTCAGCACTGTTGAAATAGCTGGCAGCAGTACAGATGGCCTTCTCGGCTCCTTGAAGAAGGCAATGACAAGCACGAGGTACAATCCCCACCCCCAAACCATCAACCACCCAGGAGCTGTGACAAAATTCACTGGCGCTCCAAAAAGCTGCACAAATTTTTTGTACAAATGTGCATAATGAAGGCAATGTCTTTTTACATGACTCCCAGAATCATAGTACTGTCAATAAATGCTAGCAGAGAACAAAGTGAACAAAGATGGACAGTATTCTTTTTGACCCAATTGGGAACTTTTATCAGAAATGACCTCCATAGGAAAGGTTCTTTAAAAACCAGCATTGGAATAAATGAAGGTGACAGTGAGGGGGTGAGGGGGAGAAACCTCACCTCAAAGTCGACAGGGTTAAGGAGGCCAGCAATGGCTGGACCTACTGCCATACCCAGTGCACTTGCACTGACAAAAGCTGCAGAGGCACTTGTGAGCTGCTTCATAGGAACATGGTCTGAAATATAGCGCCTGTTGATCGCCCTTGCACCACCTAACCTGCATCAGCAGAGTGCAAAACAAGATTCTTAACTTACAATCAAAGTCTTCCTCATCTGCCTGTGCACACCAACAAGAATACAAAACACTTTTGTTCATGAACTTGGAGAAGGATTGCCAATGATAGAGAGCAATTTAAGAGAGTGTGCAGAGAGAGAGAGAGTATGTACCCACCCACAAAGAAAGCGGCCAATGAGCAAAAGCCAGACAGAGTTGAAGTAGAGCGCAGTTGCATACATTAAGTTGCCAGCCATCAAAATTAGGGTGCTCCAAATGAGAGGAGCTCGATAAGAGTAGTTAGACCACCAGCTATAGACAAGCGCAGATACAAGAGCAGCCAAAGGCATGGAGCCTATGATTACACCACACAAAGTCGCTGGTGCATTTAGTAGCTCTGCATAATTGTCTGATGATGGAACCACTATATAGTAGTTTACCTGCAAACCCATTTTGCCAATTACAATTTTTCTTCAGTGACAATATTAAGAAGGAAATTTTTTTTGGTTATCATCTTGAACATTGCTCACCTACATCACACCATTTTCAAGCTCAGTTGGAAAATTTCTGAGCTTACTTGGGAGACTAACCCATAATAAATATAGACATGGAAATGCATAGTATAAGTAATACCATGTAGAGAAAAGTATTCATAAGGTTGATCTGTATGGAAAGAAAGTGGGCGTCTTCTTCCATGGTGAACATCCCTGGTCCCTCATCTATTGGTTCTGGTAACAAAAGCTCATGCGCCATGTATGATGCTAAACTCACTTCCTGTGTCAACCGATTCATTGCATCTTCTATTGCCTGTCCACAAACACCACAAGCTTTTCTCCTTTTGAGAATGCTTCAAACTTGCAGACCATCACACACAAAAGATTGAAAAAACTTATAAGCTTTTTAGATCAATCCCAAAGGAAGAAGAATTCTGCACGATTAAGAAGACCACACAACAATAATTTCTCTCCACGAGTTCTTCATTGACTAGCCCATCATTCCTGTCCGTTTTCAAATCTTTTTTCCTCCTTTAAAAAGCATGTAAATGCAAATCCTGTCACATCCTATGAGATAGATAGCATGAGATCTTCATATTCACAAATTGACTACTTTTATATGGAGAATCTCATTTGCATCTGATGTACCTTGATGTAGGATGCAACTCAGCATTCATGCAATTGACTAAATTTATAACATGATGGAGAAGAATCTCAGATCGTGTTTTGACACAAGTGAAAAGCATTCTCAAAGACAGAATAAATGTGGCGAAGACAAAGAGCACCTTAATAATTGGCTCTTCCTCCACAACCCGTCTAGGGAGAGATGCATAGCGGAAGAGTGAGACCGAACTACTTGTTGAGCTCATCTCAAATCTCTGAGCTCGAAGCTCCACAAGGTTCTGGGATATGGTGGCAACCATAGCCCCAATTCCCTGCCGCCACCAACCCAACATCCAAGTTTCTTTTATCACATAAAACATGAGTCTCTCAATTGGATACACTTCAATCGACAGTGAAAAGAAAGGCTTGGACCTCCTCGTTGGGAATAAATGTTTGAGGGAAAAGCAGGCATACCACTTGGCGGAAAACCAACTGGAGCTGAGAGTAAGGGTGATTGGAACGAGAGGCAATATATTGATCTCTAAGACGGAACCCAACACGCTTGTCAAACTTTTTCAAAATCTTGCGGAAACCCGTTGCATTCATCTCCACAAACTCCAACAATTGAAGCAGCTCTACACCTACTTGCCTGTTCCCCATGGAATTCAAAATGGGTCACTCCCAGGAATTAAATTCTATGACCTACTTGATTGAGTAAAACAATCAACAACAATCCATAAAGTCAACAACAATAATGCCTAAGTTAAGCACAGTCCCTCAGATATTACTGTCAGAAAACTTCAGGCAATGAGTTTAGCTTGCTCAAAGTTTCTGCTGTGATAGTATGTTCCAAAGTTCCAAAGAACCAAGAGATTGAATCAGAAAGCTTGACAGATTCAGAGGCTCAAGATGAGCCTGAATTGTACTACTACCTGTAATCTTCCATAAGGCGTGAGATTATGGGCATGGTGTCATGTTCACACAAGGATGATGATTCGATGTCTTCATCTTCATGCATCAGATCCTGTGCTGTGGCTTCTCTTCTCTCCCGTAGTCTTTGTAGCCGTCCAGCCAGCAAGCCCTGTCTCTCTATCATGAATAGAACTATCTTTTCAATCTGCAATTCCAACACCCACATTTAATCTCTCCCTGGAAACCATGATCACTTTGATTAAAAAAAATACCAAGAACACCCAATTCCTGCATTCCTCTATCACTCCTCAAAAAACCCAAACCACAAGCTTGAGAAGAACCATTTCCTGAGCATGGCAATCAAACAGAAACAAAAAATGTATAGTCTGTCATTTTACTCCAATTTGTGTCAACTCTCAAATCCAAACTGAAGGATGTAAAAAAGAGATGAGACAATTTTACCTGAGAATCCAAAAGCTCAGAGAAGGATTTCATAATCTCTTGACGCTCCTCATTCGTAGCAATGGAAGCACGATTTCCATACAGCCTTATCCTCTTCTTCAATGCCTTGTATCCAATGTAATAGCTGCAGGAGGAGGAGGAGGAAATTTTTGTCACAAAGTGATGTTGGTTAAGCTTTGGTTGTAAACCTAATGATAGAATAACAAGATCACAAGATCTCTTGAGCACTGGTAGGTTCCTCAAAAAAAAAGGGATTATGGATGTTTCTTTGCCACCCAAAAGACTCCTCAGATTCAATATGAAAAACACAACCCTGATCATGATTACAGACTCTTGAATTCTATCAGGATCTGTCAACTTGATCCCAACAAATATAAATCCAATGTTTGACATCAATGCAGTGCACATGCCAAGAAACTCTGAGAAAAGAGGGCATGGGATTTGGGCTGGCAATTACTCTTCCCATCCTGCAATCTGGTTTGCAAGAATGTACTGTCCAAAACGCACCATTTTGAATGCCTTCTTGCTGCTGTAATCACATACCAATCTGCTCAAGAGAGGGGGGGAAAAAAATCACACTATCACACAGTCGCATGTACTGCATGTACCAATCTGACTCGGAAAAAGAAAGTAATCATACCATCATAGAATCTCTAAGTATCCAGAACAGATGACAGTGCTTCTTCACAATTGCAAAAGCTGGTAACAGACAGAGAGACAAACAGGCTGTACAGAGGCAGAGCTTCTGTCAATCCAAATTCATCAATTTCCAGACTCTTGAAAAAAAAACCCTTTGGCCACAAATTTGTGCAACAGTTTAGAAAGAGGTCTTTCAATCCTTGAAAATACTAACAACATACGTGCATGATGAGAAATGGAGCTTGTCTGGAATTGCAAACATGAGTGCTATAATCAAACGCTTGGTACCTTCTTCTACAAAATCCCAAGCAAGATTTCCAAGTGACTGCCTGCAAAGGTTTTGTTTAGCACAGCAGCTCTAGAGTCGAATCAGAAAGCTTTGGATTTGAGAAAACAAAGCTCTAGTACTAGTACTAATAGTAACAACTCCAGGAGAAATTCCAGCAGCAGACAGTTCCTGCAAGCACCACCCCAGGGAATCCATCTCTCACAAACTTGCTAAGGCAGATGAAATCTCAAAGCAATGTGCAGATCAACAATTTCAAGCCAGAATTTTCTTTCTTGGAATTTTTTTTTCCTTGTGAGAGGGGACTAGAGCTCTTGAGTATGCCTGCAGCGCAAAGCAGCGTAAGAAGAAATCCTTGTATATGGTTGTTGCTTCTGGAAACAGCTTTGAAAGGACGAAGCAAGCTCCACAGAAGATAAGTCTACAGATACTCCATTGAGTGGAGAATCATGGAAAAATCCTAGGAGAACGACCCAGTGACGATTTGGCAATCCTCCTTCAAGGATGTTGACTCACAACCCAACAGGTTCGATCAGTTGCAAGTCTAGTAAGAAACCCAAAAGATAAAAAATGTTTTTATCACAAAGAAACAGATGTCCAGCAATCCCTTCTTCTAATTCTGCTTCTTCTTCTTCTTCTTCTTCTTCTTCTTCTTCACTTCTTCCTTGTTGTTTTGTCTCAAAACTCAAATAGCCTAATTGTAGAGCAAGGTTTCATATGATCTTGTGTGTTGAATCAATCACTCTGTGAACAACAACAACAACAACAAACAAGTCAGTCGTAACCAAGAAAAGAATAGCTAGCTAGAGATTCTACTGAAAAACAACAGACAACCCCATCATATCCCATCTCTTGCTCCTCCTTCCTTCCTTCCTTCCTTCCTTCTTGTTTGTTTACATGTTTTGGAATCAACTACGTCTTCTCTTGTAAACCAGACCCTTACAGTGTGTAAGTCCCGGAATCAGAGAGCAGTAGCAGCAGCAGCAGCAAAACATTTTACCTCAAGAAGGTACATTCGTTTCTTCCAAACTCAAGAAACTCCTCCTTTCCAAGACAAAAAAGCCGTCTGAGACTTACACTGAAACCCCTTCTCTACCACCACTTCACTTGCAACACCAAAACTACCCACCACCCACAACCACCTACTCCTCCTTCTCCACCTCCACCTCCTCCTCCTCCTCCTAAAAACTACCCACAACAACAGCTAGAGATTCCACCATCTGTCTGCAGATGCAATCGGATATATTCTTCTTCCACGTGCAATAGACGAGAGCAGCCAGCCAGCCAGCCAGACAAACACACACACACACACACACACTGTACAGATCTCTTCGTACAATGTTCTTTTGCGCTGTTTGTTGGCATTGCGCTTTGTGAAGCCAGCAGCAGCGATCTAGTGTTGAAATTCATCATTACAGAGTACACACTAGCTTTGGGTTGTGTGTTTTTTTTTTGGCCTTTTTAGTTTTGACCATTTTGGATTTTCACCAATCCCAAAATAAACTCACAATTCTCTAACATCATTGAATTGTGCTATAAATAACTCAAAATATGCCGCCTCTCATTAAAATACTTGCTCAAAATAAAATAAAAATAAAAATAAATAAAAAAGGGTCCCCCCCCCCCCCC
>Ga0209611_10009158_pt1 | contig 15105 bp, 7 predicted proteins | sample S1TSphgellanicum_3_FD_187693 | JGI IMG/M metagenome (GOLD analysis project Ga0209611, IMG submission 187693) | Host-associated microbial communities from peat moss isolated from Minnesota, USA - S1T2_Fc - Sphagnum magellanicum MG (SPAdes) (version 2) | ecosystem: Host-associated > Plants > Peat... | reverse complement strand
TATACATGTTTAAAGGAATAGAAACTTTATGGCTGCCAATGATGACATGGAAAAAATACATCTCGGTGAAAGCAAGAAATAAAAAGCCACAAAATGTGTGGATAGTCCTTTTAAAAAAAAATTCAATTTTTTGAAAAATCACCATGGGAACACTATATATCAAAAATTCATTTGATTTTCAAAATAAATTTTTATACTTTCAAAGGTGCAATTACATTTTTCATGAAAATTCACCATGTTTCAAGAATCCTTTTATATTTTTAAAACACTTAACAAAAGCATGTGGACAAGTGGTTTTTTTGTTTCGAAAATCCTTTTTCCTTATCAAATGTTCACCAAATCATTTCAATTTTTTTTTGAACTTTAATATATTCCACAAGAAAGGATCCATATGTTCAAAACATTCAAAAAATAAAAATACATATACAATTTTAGATTTTGATATTCAAACCTCCTTAAACACTATTATAATTTTGAATTTATAATCATGATCCAAAGTAAAGTTATAAATTTGACTATAATCTAAGGTCTGATGCAAATATTTTTGAATTTTCATCATGTTATATGTCATATTTTGTTTGAAAAACTGTGTGAAAAATGTAGTATAAACCAATAGAAAACTACCATGTCAAAAATGTAGTCTTTGGAAAAGAATCTAATCTTGGCATGACTAGCTTTTTATTTCATGTTTTCACCCATTTAGTTTCCTTGCAATCTTAGATTTTAAAATGAAAAATGACCCAATTTTGGGCTTTTTTATAAATAATCTTGTGTGATAAATTGGTCCACCCAACCATGCATCAACCCAATTGAAAAATTAGTTGATTTGGACATTAGTTGCATGGAGGTCAGAAACTTAGGGTTAGAATGGATGACATTTCTTTTAGTTTTAATCCATATTTCTTAACTTCAAAAGTGCATTACTATATTTGGTGTTTAAGTTACAAGCATGGTCAAATAGGACAACATTGTATTTTTTATGGGTTTGAATGATGAGTAGCACAAAATTGTGAAATATGTAATTTGATTAAACTAAAATATTGAAATTAATGGGATTCTTGCTCCTATGTAATAATATTTAAAAAGTTATTATTTAATAGGCAATCAAGTAAGTCATTATGAAATGCAAGTAGGTTTAGATCTTACTTTTACAATGTTAGCTTTTATAAAAATAGGTGCATGTAGATTAAAATAATCTCAAAATCTAAAATCTAAAAGTGAAAAACATTAAGTATACCATCAATATTTTGTGAAACATGTATTTTGCAAGTTATTTATTTTACTTTTGGAATGAAAATAACTTTTAATATGAATTCCATAGATGTATTCAAATGTACTTTTAATGCACTTTTGCATGACAATTAGTCATTAAACTTTGGGTTCATTTTTTTATGAGGAACTAGTAAATGACTTAAAATGTTTAATATTGTAATAGAATGACATTTCAAACTACTTTCATGTTTACATGTGAATGTGAAATAATTAATTGCATGTTAACAATTTTTTTGGTTTAATTGATTGTGCTTTCATTCTCTCTCTCTCTCTCTCTCTCTCTCTCTCTCTATATATATATATATATTCAATTTTTAAAATATATATATAATTTTTAAAATTCAAGTTGAAAATTTTAATTTAACCATAAATTTGATATATTGTTAATTTTATGGCATGCTAATAATATGTAAATGCATGATATTTTAGAAAAACCTACACAAAAAGTGAACAACCCTACTTTGCAACCACCCAACTCATTGTTATTTATTTCAAAAGTCAACTTGTTCCGTAATTAGAACCACTTGAAACTACAAAAGTTGAATTGATTTGTTCTTGAAGGACTTCAATTTCTTTAAAATGGAGACTACAAATGTGATTCTATTGATGCACTATATATTTAGGGAATTATCAATATTTACAAGATCCAAATTCAATGTTAATGTTTGCCCCTTTCCCATTCATGAACAATAAATATTGGACAATATACACCAAAGGAACATTTGTATGCCACATTTGACCATTCATTGTGGTTGGCCAATCAATTATATTAGTTAATGTATGATTGATTAATCAATAACAATCAATGTATGGTTGACCAATCATTATGTTAGGGAAATAAAAATTAATCATTTTTTTTCCAAAGTATTTTTAAAACATGTCATCTAAAGAAAATTTTATAGGAACAAACCCATTTTCACTCCATTGTCACATTTATTTTATCCAAAATTTGGATACAAACCATTTATTGCTCTTGATGGAGATGCTTTTAGAAATTCATAAAATTGAACTCATATTAGAAACCAAGTTTTATTCCAATATTGAGTAGCTAGACTTCCTTATAATTGATAATTGGTAGGGCAAGGGCAAGGTCTTTGTGAAATTGTTATTTTTTTCCATGTATAACATCAAGTAATTACTTTTGAAAAAAAACTTGGTGAAAATATGATTGGGTGGTAGCACAATGAACCACCTAAAGGAATCATTAAAAAACTAAAATCAGTTAAATAATATTTTTGAAAATTTGGAATTTTTTTAATACCATAAATTATTATTTTTATAATGTTGACTCATTACATGAAAAAATATATGGCCTTAATTTTCATTGGAATAAAAATAGGTGAAAATTCTTACAATTTTGCATTCCTAATATTTGTGGCCCCTTCAGAGATTATGAACTTGAACTTGGGTACTATGAGGTTTCATCAAAGCAATACCGAGCCCATAAGGGTCTCACCAGGTCTCAACATAATATATAACAAAGATACAGGGCCTTTATCCGATCTTAACGAATTTCAAACCCTACAGGTTGGTTATCGATAACCTACCCTTCAACCCTTGTTAATAACTGGTTGAGTTTTCAACACCTGGCCAACACTGGTCCTTCCAAACCTAGGAGTTGGAGAATACTGGTCTAACTGGTGTCAAGTCTAGTTTTAGCTTTGGAAAAGAACCTCTGGTTGAGGTTCCAATTAATTTTTAAATGTGATGTCCAACCTTCAGTTCCAATTCGAGATTTGCTATTATAATTTGATGTAATCTCTGGTCAGGTTCTGAGATTGATTCTTCACATCCTTGAACTCCAGTTTATTGCCCTACCGAAAACAATTCCCATCAAGTCAGGTTCCATTTACATTAACACACCTTGAGGTTGTGTCGGTATTAGTTTGGTGCAACCATATAAAAAATGCCACCTAGTTCAGGAGTACAACCTACTTACAACTTTTTTCAACAAACCAATATATGCTTGCCTAGAAAATTGCAACAAGTACTACTTGCTTAAGACACAAGAACCTACAGTAAAGATGTGTGTGAGGCAGAACAGTTCTGATTTGAGCAAGAAGCCAATTCCAGGTTCCAATTTTGATCTCAGCAAGAAGGCTGGTTGCAGCTCCGATTTTGATAGTGTGCTCCCTGCACAGCCCATGGTTTGAATACCCAAGAATTAAACTGAAAATCAGATCCAGAATCAACCTAAAACCCAAAACTAGCCAACAGCTGTCTAAACCCTTGCTACTAAGGTGACAATCATGTGAACAATATGATCAATTGGCAGATAAGTTAATCAATAAAATTGTTACTAAATACGACTCTATTGGTTTAGTGGGGGATAAAGCAATAAAACTTAAGTTTCAAGAAACAATGCACAACCTTAGCCCCTACAGGCAATGGCTTAGTGGTAAGGTCTTGGTTTGATATTACAAAGGTCTCAAATTAACTAAAACTCCCTAGTGAGCAGGTGAAAGTTTTATTATGTTCTCAGACTACCATTGGGACTCACTTGGACATACTACCAACAAGTTGGTAGTTGAGTCTACCGTTATGTTCCAACAACAAAACAACCCTCATAAATTTTTGAAATAAGTTAAGTTTGTCATTTTGACATTTAGTTTCAAAGAATGCCCTCAAATCCAATTGGTAGAACTCTTGACCTCTGCAAGAGTCTTAAAGGGTGCCCTAACAAACTGGTGTCAAAGACCAACCCAATGGGTAATACTCAAAATCATTTGCCATGTTTCTACCAGACTCAACACTTGCAGGCGACCACCCTAGCTGAGAATTTGCCAGGCAAGGCTCACCACTGACCATTGGCCTGGGAATATGCCAGGTAAGGCTCAATGCTTGATGACAACCTTGGAAATGTCCAGTGTCGGGCGGTTCTTTACATTAAAATGAAGAACCTCCATGGCAAAAAAAAATCAGAACTGTCTCTGTTCAAGTTTCACACAAAAGCAAAGCCAAGAACCCAGTTTTTGAAGCTTCTTTTAGGTGCAGTTCCTAAAAGAAAAATCTGATTCCAATTCCAGTTCTGAAAATCAGAGACCTGGTTTTGGTTCGACTCTTACTAATTGGAACTGGTGATTCTGACAGGACAAAGCAGGTATGTGCGCAACAATGGAAATGTCAGGATAGCCTGGCAGCAAATTAGAAACAGCCATACAAAGCTGGAGCAAAACCTAAAGTCCTACTAGTTAGTTTCACGATAACAAGTAGGATACAATTAGCACCTAGGAAACGTTCTGGACTAGAATGTGCTTAATTCATCGACCTTCGACGGTTCTGTTCCTCGACGGAGAGTCTGCGATCGGCCACGGCCAGGATCGATCCGGTTGCAATACTGCTAGTTGCCTGATGATCCCTAATATTAGCGGCCGCCGTCGCCGCCTGAGAAGAAGGAGAATCTGCTGCTACGGATGATCGACGCATGCGATCCTGCAGTTGTGAGACTCCACGACTTGAAGAAGCTGCAGCAGCTGGGAGGTTGATCAGCGATCCAGCTGCTATTAACCTAGCTGCAGTAGCAGCAGCTGGGTCATGATCAATTGCTGTAGTAGCACCTGACTGCATACTGGAGAGTTGCATGGCGCTTTGGAGTATGTTGGAGATCAGATTCTCAGTAGAGGAAGTCGACGACGTTGTGGCTGCACTAGCTACAGCTGCTGATCGTGCAGCAGCTGATGACGAACTGATGTGTAGTAGTGGTATAGTGCTGCCAGTCGATCGCTCATGTGTTGCTGCAGCTGCTGCGCCATTCTGCTGCAGCTGCTGCTGTGTTATAATATTTAGCTGTGATGTAGTAGCCGGGACGTGGGTTGAAAGTAGTCGCTGTGCATTCGGACTAGATAGATCTAGTGCTAGTGCAGTGCCCGGTTGATCATCATCCGCTGGTGCTGCATGCCGGATCACAGTTGTTGTTATACCCGAGTTTCCAGCTGCTTCTTCGCTAGGCATGAGTGGTATTGTATTATTCCTCACCTGCTGCATGATCATGTCGTCATTTGAAGTTGGATTGGTCAGAGCGTTTTGCGAAGTTGCAGCTGCAGCTGCGGTACTAGTAGACAACATCGAGACTATGGCTGAGGCTAGAGCCGCAGCGAAATTTGGGTCAGATGTAATCGCAGCAGTTACGGACTCTGCCATATTGCAGTCAGCGATTGCAGGCAGCGAGTTCGACCCGCGAGCTGCTGCGGCGCCAGTTGCTGCCGCTGTAGCTTCGTTGATAGTCCGATTCCTACTAGTACTGGGATTCTTGAGACCTAACGACGACATGAGCATTGTTGTCATATCATCCTGCTGCTGCACCAGCCTAGCTGCCTGTTCATAGACGGTCGCTGTTGATGCAGAAGCTCCTCCCAACGTTAGACCATGACTAGAGATTGCAGGAGGCATTCCCTGCGGTGTGGTACTATTGCTGAAGCTTGTTCCAACTGACCCGGATGAGAAGAGATGAGAAGCTGATGGACCATTCATGTTAGGCCTTCCAGCTGTTGCTGCAGCAAAAGCGCTTGTGCTGGTGGATTTTGCCAATCCAACAGCTTGAGTACCGCTGCCCACAATATCTAGACTCGATATGAATCCGTTTGGCTGAAGCTGCTGACCATGCATCAGCTGCTGTGAGTTCTGCAACCGCTCTGCAATCCAAGGACGTCCTGCAGTAGTATAAGCACCTCCAAAAGAGTTCATATAGTGGGTGGTGCTATTCGGAGGAGGCGGAGCAGCAGTAGAATGGGCGGCAACTGCAGGAGCTACCCTACCTGCAGCTGCTGAATTGGTTTCTGACCTCAGACTGAGCTGCGTGGTGGGATCTTTGGTGAGGTCCAAGGTGATGCTTGGATATGAAGTTGAAGAAGAAATGGAGAAGAAGGTTTGCGGAAGACCATGAAGTCCTGCCAGAAAAGAAGGCATCAATGCTCCTCCAGGCATGTAAGGAGCCATATCGCTCGCCGTAGAGCCTGATAATAGCATGCTTGCAGCGGCTGCTGTAGTGGATGCCATTGCTGCTGCCGCTGGAGGAAGCGGATGATTGTGACTCCCCTCGTATGTTGAGAGCAGGATAGAAGCATCTTCCGCACATCTCTGTACCTGCTAGCAGCACTCCAATTCTTCAATAAAACCCCATATATATATATATACTGTTTCTGACCATTTTCAACGTGGACTAATAGCCCATGTAATACCCCAAATGTTATAAGTACGGTACTTATTAGGAATCCCAAAAAAGTTTCTTGACATATATTTATATATATATACATACAAAAAATGTTTTAGGATTCCCTGTAGGACCATCAAGAAGAGCTTGAATTTCTCATTATGCAAACATGAATTCGGTTGTTTAACAAATGTGAAGATACAATGATCCAAACTCCGTTTGACACTGGGAAAATTAGAATAAAATATTGAAAGATTGGTCCCACGATTCACTTGGACAGGGTTCCCTATTTAATTCGTCAGAGGTTTCCAATCTATTCCTTACAGGGAAAATTTTCTTCTGATGAGAGGTTGTGATCATACAGCAATGTACTTACCTGCTTCTTGACTGGGCAAGAAGATGTGACAGTACATCTGTAATACGCGCGAGGGCAGGAATTTCCTTTCGACATCTTTTGGCCATACTTCCTCCAGTGGCAACCATCGTTCATCTGTTCATGGAAGCTTGTCGTCAGTAGTTTGTTTCAGTTTTCGACCCATTACAATGGCTCTGCCTTTTAAACGACATTCATAAGGATGATACAAATATTCAACATACTAAATAAATTTGGAAACACATGGTGATTAGCATGGCGAAGCTCAAGTGGATCCTTCAGTTATGCCGGAAATGTTTCTATAGTGGACTCCACCTGACCCTAGAATGTAGGGACACCCAATTTTGGCTCGTTTTGGGATGCATTGATCACAATGTCAGAAAAAACTGCCCAAAGTTTGGTATTCCCACATTCTAGAACCAAGAAGCTTGTGCAGCACGAACACCAGCTGCAGCAGCCTGAACAACTTAATAACTGATAGACAAATGCCCAAGTACTATTCACAAACTGCTACTGTCAATCTTCGAAGGCTACAATGGATATATAATTCCATTGGAACTAGTAGAATTCATGCCTCGAGGTTTGCAGCTTCTTTACAGCCTGATCTAAGCAACCATACATTATATCTATTCAAACGGTGAGCGAGTATTAGGTATACCATGGAAGACTCGGATCGAATCCTGACTGATACGCGCGCTTTTCGAAGAAGAGGTACATCAGAAACACTTGTGAGAAGGTTTGTAGTAGTGTCGGATTGGATAGCAGCAGCTTTGGAGCTGCTGCTGGATTTGAGAGGCTCAACAGCAGCAGCGCCTGTGTGATGATGATTGGCCTGAGTCAAGAGCGGATTAGACGAGGAGCCGTCAACGTCGTTTCCTCCGCCGCCGCGTGTGTCTGAACCGCTCGTTGTTTCCTGAGGATCTGATGCGCTTATACTGCCAGGTGAAACCTTCCGCACCTTCTTGGACCGCCTAGACGTAGTCTCGAAGCGATTTGTTGTAGTAGTAGTAGCCCCGGCTATTATTGCAGTACTAGTGTCTCTGGGGACAAATTCATCATCATCTTCCATCGGGGAGCTCGGCCGACTCTGCTTGTGCAGTGCAGCGCCCGGTTCAGGTGGTGACGTTCTCGGGCTGCCAGACGACATTGCTGGACTAGTGTGTTGACTTTTCTGATCACTCAAGGACGCCGTGAGTGCCTCATCTTCCTCCTCCTCCTGACAACTGACAACTAATCAGCATTTCCTGAAAGCTGACAACTGATCAATGACGTGATATTGTGTACTCATCGGGTCACGGGTCAAGAGTTCCGATTCGATGCTAAAAGAATATATTGAGAATCAGATGCACAGCGGATCCTGAGACAACTGAGCTTCATTTAGACAGAAACACTCTCTAGATTCTTGCTCGGAATAATAAGTTTGCATATACCCGTCGAAGATGGCATTCATTGGGGACAAAGAAACTCTTCAAGTGCAAAAATGGCATTTAGACAACTATTACGAAACCATAGCTCTGGAGATCAGCAGGAGGACCGAGGTAGACTTGCTGTTTCTTACTTACTTCCGGTGATGGAGCTTGATCAGGCATGTTCTGATCATTTGGCTCGTCGAGCCGGAAATGCCGCGAGTTGTCGGCCGCTGTACTAAGCAGTTGATCCGTGGTAGCAGCTGCTTGCGTTAGCCACGTCCGAAGAATCGCATTCTCCTCGCTCAAACGGGCCGTCTCTTTCCGAGCACTCATGAGCTGCAAATACGAACAACATCCAAAACCACTATTACGTTTGAACCTGAAAGCCATTGTTTTGAGCAAGCGCGCTTAGCTGGTCAATACTCTATGCACCGACACATGATCCGAGTTGAATCTCACAATCGTCGACTCGTGGAAATTGTGTCCAGAAACGTCGTCGTAAGTCTGAAACACAGCAGCTAGGGTCTTGAAGAGATTTGAAGTTACCTGGTTGAGGAGCTCCTCACGAGAGATCAAAGTTTTTGTAGATGAATTCGGAGATGTCTCACGCAGCTGCTCATTATCTTCTTCTACTATACTGGCCGACCGCTGATAACTTACACTTAATTTGTTGGTATGCTCCAGCTTCGAACTATGCTGCCTAGTCTGCAGGAGACATAATGCATCAACAAGATCAGCGCTCGGATCAGGATCAGGTGTTTGACATTCTGCAAGCAAGTGCTACAATTGGCAGACGACCGCGCGAGAAATTCACCATGATAAATTGTTTCAATGGATGCTAGCTATAAGTCAAGGGCTTGTACGCGGCTATCCTGATGACAACAGCTGATTCCAGAGTCTAACTGGGCTGTGATCGCCCACAGATCATTAGCAGGGTATCTGCATTGCCTTGTCCTTGATCACAGCATCGATCCTTGAGGTACACACGAGCTGTTGGAACGATTTGTTTCAGCTGTAATCAGAAGCTGCTTCTGTGTCGCAGCCGGATTCAGATTCTTCTTCAGCTTCTAGTTAGATCATGATGCGAGAGCTTCAAGGAAACTTTCTTGTGCTTTAAGGATCTAGCTTTCGAGCGAGGCTGCACCAGACCTGGACCGTCTGGTTTCCTTGACCAGAACGGAACTACTGCTCATGATTTGGTAGAGAGGTGCTGGAGTGTACAACGTACCAGTTGCAACGACTTGTTGGCAAAAGAGCTTTGGCAGGCAACGTCTACGTCCCCTGCACACGCAGTGTATACATCGTTCATCGAGCGTTGATCAGCACCGGCCTCGACGGCAGCTTCGTCCTGTGGTTCTTCCTTCGACCCGACCAAACACACGGCAAGCCAGTCAGCAGCAGCAGCAGCAGCAGCTCCTAATCTAGATTCTGACCGAACGTCGTTTTTGCTGGCATCATGTAATATTGTTGAGCTAGTCGCAGCTGCTTCCGCTTCTGCTTCTACATTCATAAGCAACCTCCTAGACTCCACAGCCGCTCTTGCAGCAGCATCGGTTCGACCACCAATATTATAGTCCTTAGATGCAGGAATGACCTGCAGCTCTTGCATCTCCAGATGCTTATCCTCAACAGCAGCTGGCTGATCGACCGGATCTACCCCTACAGTAGTATCGTCAGGCTCCGCGGGTTCGCTAGCTGGATATTCCTCTTCTTCTTCTGTAAGCTTCACAGAGAGGTCTATGTCTGCTACCCAATCAATACGACCGACAGCTGCATTACTACTCCTAACCGGATCTGGTCTCTGTAAGCTGATTCCCATCATATTCTTCATCTCATCAGCTGATATATCTGCTTCAAGTTCCCTATCCATGAATCACTTGATGATTATGCCCGAAGCTCCCCCAAGAAGCTGCTGTTGGCTGCTGAACCATATTCCTCGACATATCCATGAAGTCTAGATCATAATCTTTCTACTGACGAATCCAGTTTCCAATGATTGACATATGCAGCAGCGGCTCTTCTACATCATGCATCCCACCAAAATGAAAAACACTAGGAGAGATCAGCAGCAGCGGCAGGTCTCGTATAAATACTGCATCAATTTCATATACTCCGGAATTGATGAATCTCGATCCCTAGTTCCTACAAGAACATCAATTCATAACACTCCGCGTGCCCTTACAATCTAAACCTGCTGCAAGCCGCCACTCTTGATAACAAGAACAATTTGAGTTATCGTCGCCTGAGTTTGTCCTTGATGGACATATCATACCACACGATAGCTACACACGAGCATGAAATTTTGCACCAAAAGACAACTATAAGAAACAATCTTCAAAAGAAATAATAGCCTATCCACCTAGCTAGCCACTATTGATCTAAGACGAAACAAAAACACAAATATTTATGCATTGCAAAGAGACAAAGAATCAAGCAGCCACCTGATGCAGTTGATCCATTGGTTTCAAATGATCGAACATCAAGAATTATGCGCATGAAATTATTCCTGAGAGGGAAACAAACAAACAAAAACACACACACAAACACAGTGCACAATAGTACTGCACTGTATAGCAGCAATCTTCGAACTAGCCCGGCCTGCAGGTTAGATCATTGGTAGAGCGCTTGCTAGTGTCCGCAAGCGAGAGGGGGTGCAGCAGGCAGGTAGCAGCCTAGCACATGGTGAAGAGTGGCCGCTGCCGCTGCACGGGCGTAGTGACGGCTGCAGAGCATGCTAAGGAAAACACCATATTGTCACGTTGTGACAGCTGCGTGACGTTTGTTTCTCGATCCGGGCAGGCATGAAAAGAAAATTCCGCAGCCGCCACTGCCATTTATGGCAATAAAGTATTCGGCTGATGACGTAGAGAGAGAGGGGATAGTGACGCTTTTTCATGAGGGGCCTATTAACTCAGTATAACCTGCCCCTTCCCCCCACCCACTTTTCCTCTCTTTTCTTTCTATTTCCTTTCTTCCCATTTCCCTCCCTCCCTCCCTCCCTCCCTCCCTTCCTTCCTTTTCGCTTCCCCACTTTTTCGTCTTCCTTTTTTCCTATTGGTGGGGACGACAAAGTTACATACTTACCTATCAATGCCTGTGAAGCAAAATTTAGAACAAAGCCACCTATTAATGTGTACTGGAGACTGCAGCAGAACTACAAATTATCATTCAACTAGGTACCAACAAGTTCCACTGTTTTTTCTTTTTTTCTTTTCCAATTTTGTTATGCAGCAGAAGTGGCCATCATCCATAAAGAGAAATATTTAGCCAAATCTGGATATAAACATAAAATTGAAAGTAAGAGCAGTTCTCTCCAAAATATTTCTTACATCCAAGTTTAGTCATTTACTTTTTTCCTATCCCTCCCAAAACACTAAAAGCGACTGCAAATAATGGGAGACTACTTATAAGAAACCACATGGATGAATCATCACGATCGACCAATCAGAAACAGGGAGCAACAATCAGATCATATTTATTACACTCTTCTCTAGAAGCAGTGTCAGGTTTCGTTCTGCCTTTGCAAACATGTTGGACCCAAAACATTGAACTAAACTAGCATGTTTTGACTTGTCTTCATCCAATTTTAATATGCAGGCTTATATACTAAGCACTGGGGAAGTTGCTCTCAGAAGATTCCAGCATCCTTTTATATTTCTGGCTACCTACTAGAAATTCAAATAGTATTTGAAAATTCTTTGAAAAGCTTATTTTGGAAGTCTGGCAAATAGATACCGCGAAAAAAAGAAATTTGTTTCCTCTTGTTCAGTGAAAAACATTCACAAACTAGTACAAATTTACCAGGAAAAAAAATGCTGCCCACATGATGTAAAATATTGAAAGTGGTAATGGCTTGAGAATGAGCATTGTCCTTATACTGTAGGGATGGCATAGATATGGCATCACCAATCATCATTCAACTACCAAAAGCACATGTAAAATATCAGAAATGAAAATCAGTGTGAGAAAGAGCCAAGCATAACCCTATATTGCAAGTACTGTAGTGGCCTAGCAGCTTCGGCACTTTGATTCCAAATATTTAATATATTTTCTCCTATGATTCTGGCATAACCATTAAAATTCTATTAATGTATTATTTTTACTTGTTGAGTACACATTAATAATATCTTAAAAGCCCTGCATTTTTTCTCAGAATTATTTAATGCCGAATATAGTTCACCGAACAACAGCAGCAAGTAAGATATCAGAAATGGGCTGAGAGAGAATTTCATCCTTAGGATTTCAGCCAGATCCTATATTGTAGATATGGCTTCTTTTAGATCAGCAAGTAACTTGAACCCTGTGCCTCTCTCACCCCTGAACATCACATTACACTAAGCAATGAGATGAAGCAACAACTTTGAAAGAAAACTTATGCATGCAACCCATGTATAAGTATTTTTCATGCTAACAGAAAATATTTATTTCAGAATAAATTTTATGTAATATTAATTATGTACAACCAATCAAATGTAACAACCTGTTTTAAATGTATGGCCAAGTTTATATTCTTTTCAATAGAATTATATTTATGTACTTAGAGAATCTGAACCTTTTTAACGTGGGGAGCACTCTTTATTCTAGTTTTTATTCAATTTTAAAATATGCCCATTCCCTAGGTAGGTTTCAATGACAATCATATAAAGACTTGGAATCTCGAACCTAAAGACCCTAAGACCTGCCTTATAACCTGACTTGAACGTCCATAAATTCAACAACCTGCCAACACAAATATAGATCTCTGATTTGAGAAGAGATTATCATTATATTGTTCACCAAATATTTATTGTGTGTTTTTGTAGGCAACAAAGCTTGTCAACTAATCATGTCATGTCTTTGCTAAAGTTTGTGTAACTATGAAGTACCTCTAATGACCTCAATTTTTAATTTTTTTTAAAATATTGTAATGCATAACTATAGGGTAGCTGACCTGAAATTTTTAACTCGTTGACAAGGTACACAAGTTGAAAGTGCAATGGCATGGATGTGTACCATAATACCTTTACAATTCTGACAAAATTAAGCTATTTTCAATAAATGTCTACTTTTCTTCAAATCGGCTGATCGTAATGTCAAAAGTTCTAGAAATTTGATTGGCATTTTCCTATTGCCCACATGCCCTAAAGTTTGGTGGTGTGTTGTGCCAAAGTAATACAAAATTGCTTGGCATTTATTTTCCCACCTTAACTTCAGAAATTTCAGGAAATTCTTATTTTTACTGCCAAAGTGAAAAAAGGAATAACATATACATATATATATATATATATATATTCATCAAGACAATGCCAAAATGGTATAGGTATATATGGTGGGCTGAGCACAGAATACCCAAGATATGTTATTTCTTGCTCCATGACTTTCTGCCACAAATTCTAAGATAAGGTTTAGAAGGGAGTTTTCAATTGATCGTATTAAATCCTTGTGATGTAATGTCTAATGTAATTGAACTTGAAGGGTTCTAACTAATGTTGATTCGGTACATAGGCACATGATGGCATATAATTTAAATCTATGCATTGATGGGGTAGGACCCTACCAAGTTTGTATGTCCCATTGTTGTCAAGAGTCGATTTCATGCCAATTCTAAGGTTGGTTCTGACAATGAGAACTACCAAGGTATCATATGAGTCCAAACTTGATAGTTGGGGAAGTTACAAAAGGACCCTTGGGTTTAATTCTCATGCTAGTAATAGTTCTAAAAATTTTATTAGTAAGTAGGTAAGGTAAGCATGCCAATCATTGAACAGAGGTTCGTGAGTGAACACTTAGATCATTCTAACCATGGCCAATTAACAAACATGAACCAACCAATAACCATTCAATGAGCATCCGAAATTGAAAATTTGTGATTGAGTTTTTTAAGCTTTTTGAACAAAAATGAAATTTGTTTGTTCAGTCATGGGCTTCAAATTTTACATGCCAAAATATCTAAAATGTTCATCATATTTTTGTGTTTGGTGATGGGTAATCAATTGGAACAATAAAAAATATATTAATCATGGGCATTTCAAACCTTGGTAACGAGTGGTGTTTGTCAAAAACAAATTTAAAAATGAACACAAATTTTACCCTTCCAGTTCAATAATGGGTGGGATTTTTAAAAGAAAAGGGGGAAAATGAATAAAGATGTCCTTACCTACGTTTGGTAATGGGTGGGGTTTCTTTTTAAAACAGAACAAGGAAGCCAAGAGGGGTTATGTGTAAAAAAATGGTTATTCCCTATTTGGTATTAAAGGTTCAATAACAAGATCACCACAAAAAAGCACATCCTCACATATTTAATCTCTAACCATAAACCTCATTAATTGAAATCCTACAAAGGATCTCAGAATCCTTCAAAAGATCCAAGTACACATTCTAGTAAGGATTTTAGTAAAGATTTGAGTATGTGCACATTAAAAAAACTCTCCAAACCTAAAATAAAAATTAATGAACTCACTTTTATTTTTCTCATAAGGATCTGAATATGTGCACATTGAAAACCAAATTCCCAAAACCTAAAGTACAAATTAATCAACTCATTTTTTTAAAAAAATTTGTTGCTAAAAATGGACAAACAAATTAAGGAGTTGACACAATGAGAAATCATGTCCATCAAAATCACACTATTTTACAACTAGAGCTCCAAAACAATTAATTTATAATTATATTACAATTAGAACATGAAAATATGGATATATAATAAATAAAATATCATGTCAAATTTTTAATTATACTTTAATTATAATCTAATTGTAAATGGGACATTTATATGATGTAATATACATTTTCAACACATACAATCATATCACATGTACACATTTTTAATGTCCGTTAAATATGACATTTACAACTAGTTGTCAACTATGATTTCTATTGATAAAATTAATTGTACAATTATATTCTCTCTATAGAATAATTAT
>Ga0209611_10009153_pt1 | contig 15107 bp, 12 predicted proteins | sample S1TSphgellanicum_3_FD_187693 | JGI IMG/M metagenome (GOLD analysis project Ga0209611, IMG submission 187693) | Host-associated microbial communities from peat moss isolated from Minnesota, USA - S1T2_Fc - Sphagnum magellanicum MG (SPAdes) (version 2) | ecosystem: Host-associated > Plants > Peat... | reverse complement strand
AAAACATAACCATGAAATTGCATATTCGTCGCAACCCTACTTTGAGAGAATGTGAGGATGAAACTCACACTCCCGAAATGGGGATTTGGGAGTCCTCTCGGATTCCTAAAACTTCAAAGTTCAATTGCAAAGGTCAAAACACCTTTCATTGGGGTGTTATTTATATCATTGAAAAGTTATCAAAGTGTAGATGTCGAAAATAGGCTCGCATGGGCACACGTTATGGCAAAAAGAAGGGCCGGGAGTCAAATTGGCAGTTTGACTCCCAACCACTAAAAGTCAGGAATCGACCTAACTCCGGTGTGCGTGCAAGTGGAGTGCGATACATTGTTGGAAAGCTCTCAAAGAAAGCTACAAGTTTGCTTAAGACCTCATCCTAATCGGAGGTCCAAACAAAGAGTTATGGCTTTGTAAAATCCTGGAAGTCTAAACCGGGATAGTTTCGAGACTCCTCTTCGGGAGTCTCGGGACAAAAAGCCATTCGGATGTAGGTGCTATGGAGAAACGTAAAGAATATTATTTGGGGAAGGTGGTGGCTTCCTCCAAATCAAGTCATGGTGAGTCTTGTGAATCCAAAGTTGCATGTGGCTTATTCTAGCACGAAAGGTGCTCTAGAAAGTGAATTAACCAACTTGTTGGTTGGTTTGATGTAGGTTTGAATAAATAACTAAAGCTTATCACTCTTCCTAGTCTCATCCTAGAGCTTCAACATGCCCCTCTACCTCTTTTAATGCTGAGAGTTGGGAGCATGCCCCGAGTTCTTCACAATTCCGTTGTTTGAGTAACTTAGGCCCATCTTGGGTCTAACTAGGAACTTGGGAGTGCGTCAATATTAATCCGATTAATATGAGTTAATTATTAAAATTCATCCATAAATAAGACCCTAAATTTTGTTGTCATTAGGCAATTAGACCTTGTCCCATACAATTTGCATATCAAATAACTATCAAATATGGAAATAACATTGTAGTCCACGATCCATCTTTTCTAATACCTATATCCTTGTCCAACCCAACTTTTCAAAAGAATAAGGGATACCAACTTCATCCACTTGTCATTCATTAAAATTCATCTATACCCATTCTTGGTTTCTACTTATATCAACGATGCCAAGAAAATAGGTGAGTATAAGTGAGTATATGCATGTAGATGGTTATTACATGGTTAAGTAAGGCTACTGGGTTGTTAGTAACATCCCAAAAAAGATTTAATTTTCTCAAAAATTGTCTAAATGGTCAAAAATTAATTGACAAAAAATTTCCCCAATTTTTTTTCTTCCAATTTCTCTTCAAAATCAAGGAATTTGTGATAAAAGTATTAATTTTCTCACTAAGATACAAAAATTCACTCTAAAATGGAAAAAACCTATATCTAATGTACAAATTTATAATTTAATTATATATTTACATATTGTAGTACCTGGGAAAATTTCACATAAATTAAATTAATTTTCATTTTGTCAAATTTTTGAAAAAAATTCAGCATTTTATGCGAAAATTTTCAAAAAAAAAACTGTTATAACGTAACACTTTCAAAACACTAAATTTAAGTTTTGGCCTTGTCCAGGGAAATAATGTTGAATGTGAACTATCTAACCATAAGGACCTTGTAAAACCTTTGAAGATAATTATGATTTTATTAACTTCATTCTTTCTTTGTCAAAATTTTCAGAATTAAAAAAACATGATGTCAAATTAAATTTTTTTAATTATATTAATTTATTTAGCAAAAAAATGCCAAAGCTACCCAAGTACTATGATATTAAACAAATTGCATACTTCGATGCTTGTATTATACAACTTGTACATAAATTTGCCACCATTTTTCTTGAAAGCTTTAAGTGAGATGCATTATTTAGATTTCGATCCAACAAGATGTCACTAACCTTCCTTTTCTTTTTGTGGATAGATCGCCTAGGGCTAAGATTTTGCCCAACATTTGTTTCACAAAAGGTTATAATATAAGTTATGTTAGTTTTTCTCCCAACATTTGATTGTTTTTACACTTCATTTTTAGATTCCAAAAGGATGAAGACAAGTGAAAGCTTTAACATATGAACCTTATGGCGAGACCCTGGGGTCCCATCCGGACCCAGTTGTTGCATAAAGTCCGTAGCAACATCAATACAAGTCTGATTTAGTCAAGGAAGGCGACAATCTATTGCACTCACCAAAATCTACACGACCAGCTAATCATTTTAAAATTGTAAGGTACTTTATATTATGGGTCAGCCTTGTGAGTTCGTTATGGTTGGGGGGAGAAGTAGCGTAGGATGGACTTTTGAGATGACTTGACCTTCACCATCTTGACCTTCTTCAAGCGACCCGGCCTTGCTTTCACCACCGTTGGCATCAATTCGCCCATCGCATTAATTGCTAAACGCTGGCATTTGTTTTGGTGTGTCACTGGGGTTTGCTCTTAATTCTATTTCGTCTTATCAAATTGCACACGCTATAGTACGACAGGTCCTAGGGCGGAATTGAGAAGTATTTCTTCCCTAGTGAGATCAACTTTTTGTTAGATAAGGTTAACAATGGTGCAATCTGTAGTTGTATAGGAATTTGTGTTGCCTTTTCAATTGTAATGATTTTGGCACCGAACAAATCAAACAAAAATGATCTTTTAATCACATCCAGACTTGACGCCTTGATCAGTGGGACATACACAGCCAAATTATTTGGGGCCGAGCTTAGCAATTTCATGCTCATGAAGCCCTAATCGAACTCGAAAAAATAATTGAATGTATATCGAGTTAGAAGCTGATTGAAATGTTTCTTCAAGACTTGATCCCAACCAACATAATAAGGGCGCTGAGAGTCATGATGGTCAATAAACTTCGCGTTGACTCCTTTGACCTGGTTGATGGCCTCGACGATAGCCATTGGAGTGTAGAAGTTTTTGCCTTTCATCACATTGCGGCACCACACAACGATCCGATCAGCAGTGTTGTGGGAATGTCTAGGGATCAAGTAAATAAACATGACCTTAGTGTAGAACGTGATGGAGAGCAGGGCAAAAAATTGCATGATAAATTACAACTTGTTCTGCCTGACACAGTTGTTGAGGATGACCACCAAGATCTTGGGCGTCGCCTGCTTGTGCTCAAACATTGTTTTGAACTTATTGGAGTGGTATGTAAATCGCAAGCTACACAACACATCCGCATCCTTGCCTTGCATTCGTTTGTCATAACAGAACACATTGGCGTTGTCACTGGTAAGGTCAACAACAACAAAGTTCGAAACCATCAGATTGGAGTTAAAATAATTGGCTGATGGCTGTGAATGCCCATAATGAGGCATGGCAAAGCTACCACCGAAATCTTCGATCTGAATCTGAATTGTGGGCAATGCGGTCGTGGATGTCATGTTGATGTCACCAGCATCATGAGCACGGTCATTGTTGTAACTATCGGGAATGATAGTATGGGGAACAAACTAATCAGGAACGTGCTGCTTGATGAACTCCTTGACAAAAGTTGACACTATATGGCGCTTGTTGATGGTGGCATCCATATGAGTCTGCTTCTCTAGGAGCAGGTGATTGCGTTCGTTAGAAGGAAAGTCGTCTTGCTGCAGTTGGATATTAATACGAACAGAGCAGTCACATACATCCTCGGCAGTGTGAGCTAAGCGAAGGCTAGGAAAAAATAGGTGGATGTACTGAATCTAGTGTGAATGTGATACAACACGACGACCATCATTGGCAGATTTGATCTTATCTTTGTACCTCTGATACAACTTGTGAACATGAACATCGAATCCAAAATGACGCACTCCCAACTCCTTAAAGGGCTCAAATGTGAGCCCAAGTAGAAAGCAGCGGATAAGGAGGAGTCGGAGCACGCTCCCTAGCTCACAACCCTTTGAGGGATAGAGGGGCGGGTTGGAGCTCCGGGATGGGACTAGGAAGAGTGGACAAGCTTGACTCACTCACACGGACCCTCCATGAACCACTCCAAGTGGTTAGTCCAAAGTTGGAGCACCTTTGGTGCTAGGAAGAACCACGGCCCGGACCTTGGGGAAACCATCACCTTCCCCTTTAGAACTCATCATGGAACCTTTTTGGTGTTGGGACAAGCCATGGGTGAACTCGGACTCACTTTGAACACACACACACTCCGGGCTCGGGAGTAAGCCACCACCTCACTCTCTTGGTGGGGAAGCTAGCATCTTCCCCCCTTGGGGAAGCCAACCACTTCCCCCTTATAGTATACTCTGTGACTCTCCACGGAGCCCACATCCAAATGGCTATTTTTCCCGGGACTCCCGCGCGGGAGTCCCGGAATCGCGCCAAATGGGACTCCTGGGACTTTGAAGCCCCATAACTTTGCGAGCAGATCTCCGATCGCGATGCGATCTGAAGCAACGTTGTAGCTCTCGTCGAGAGCTTTCCAACGACGTGTCGCACTCCCGAATCGGACATCGGAAAGAGGTCGATTCCCGACTTTTAGTGGTCGGGAGTCAAACTGCCAGTTCGACTCCCGACCCTTCTTTTGGCCATAACTTGTGTTACAGATGTCAGAATGAGAAATGCGAGCCCATTTTAGACATCTACGCTTCAAGAGCTTTCCATTGATATAAAGAACGTCACAATCCATTGAAGTTTGACCCCTGCAATCACTCTCTGAAGTTTTGGAAGTCCACCGAGACTCCATCTCCCCAAGTGGGAGTTGCCTTGGGAGTGTGAGTGTTTACTCCCTCACACTCCCTAGCACTTTCTTGCACTCCCGGGAGTATGTGATGTGACTCCCAGGCTTCTTCTTGGCTTAACTCCCGGGCTTCCTCTTGCCTTAGCTCCTGGGCTTCCTTTTGGCTTAACTCCCAGGCTTCCCTTTGGCTTAACTCCCAAGCTTCCCTTTGGCCCGCACCCTTGCAATTCCCTTTGCCATGGTCGCGAGCCCAAGCTAGGGTTGCGACACAAAAGATATTGCTTCGGGTGCCTATGAACGTAAGGGAAATTGTTTTCGACCTCCTAAAACTCCGCATCTACCTTGATTGTGTCCATGTCATTATCATGAAGTGCATGAGCAAGAACGCGCGGTGGACGGCGAGTGTGAAATGTGTTGATACCATCTTGCAAAACCTTGCGCAATCAATTGATCTTTGAACTACCGATGGGTAGGATAGTCCGAATTTCACATTCTGAGAATCCTTTCTAGATCAAATTCATGATGATCCCTTCTCATTGTTGCCATTTGGCACTAGCCCAATCCATTTTCATAGATGCCCAATTGGCACGAATTTTGTTGATTACATCTTGGCCGATTTTGATAATGACCTGTTCCAATGCATTTGCTTGCTGATTCACCAATGGTCAACGTTGTCGTTGAATCATGGTCTGATGGGAACCACTGACTCCGCCTGATCGACATTATACTTGTTCGACTTGCAATGTTGACAACTCCGATGTGATGGACTTGGCGAACGTTGATAATGAAGTCATGGCAGTCAATGATGAGGATGTCATGGCGACCGATGATGAAGAAGTGTTCTATGTCTCCAGCAGCTGGTTTCATGTGGGTGTCAATTCATTAGCGGTAAAGTAATGAATGATATTTTGCTCCCATTTTTACACAAGAAAAGATTTAGGGAAGATGACTAGGAATGTTTCAACGTGTTGAAGGGCCATTTGCATTTTGCTTATTGGTGTTGTTTTCCACGTGTCGATATCACATAGTATTTAACGCGCTCCCAAGCCCCTAGTTAGCCCCAAGTTGGTGCTAAGTTATTCAAGTTACGAAATTATGGGGGACTCGGGGCACGCTCCTAGCTCTTAACATGAAAAGAGGTAGAAGGGCATGTTGAAGCTCCAGGATGGGACTAAGAAGAAGTGACAAGCTATTCACTTACTCGAACCTACATCAAACCAACCAACAAGTTGTTTAGTTCACATTCCGAAACACCCTTGGTGCTAGGACAAGCCACGAGCAATTCTAAATTCACTTGACTCACCACAACCCGAACTCGAGGGGAGCCACCACCTTCCCCCATATAGTATACTCTGTGCCTCTCCTCGGCACCCACATCTGAATGGCTTTTTGTCCCGGGACTCCCAAGGAGGAGTCCCGAAACTGTCCCGATTTGGACTCCCGGGAATTTGAGCGATCATAACTCTTTTCTTAGACCTTTGACTGGGATGAGGTCTGAAGCAAAGTCGTAGCTCTCCTTGAGATCTTTTCAACGGTGTGTCACACTCCACCTGCACGCATCGGGGTCAGGTCGATTCCCAACTTTTAGTGGTTGGGAGTCAAACTACCAATTTGACTCCCGGCCCTTCTTTTTGCCATAACTTGTGCTGCAGATGTCCAAATGGCCAATGTGAAGCCATTTTCGACATCTACACTTCAATAGCTTTCCAATGATATAACAAACACCCTAATGTGAGGTGTTTTGGCCTTTGCAATTGACCTTTAAAGTTTTGGGAGTCCCGGGGGACTCCCAAGTCCCAATTTCGGAAGTGTGAGTTTCATCCTCACACTCCTTTCAAAGTGGGATTGCGACATTCTCCCCCACCAGAAGAAAGGTCAATGTCCTCATTGACATTTAAAATTTCTTTTGATAATCCTTGGTCATCAAATACCGACTTTTGCAGTAGGACCTTGCCTCAAGCTAACTTAGGCGTCCCCAAGTTTCCAACACTTTCTTAGCAAGTCCAAGGGTATCTCATTGAAAACCCTTAACCTTTGCTCCATCAAAAGACTAAACTAACCTAATTGATGGAACCTTCATGTGGGAGGTCATTCTTTAAACCTTCCCCTCATGAGGAACTCAAGTTAAGTGTAATCTTGACCTAAGCTACTTGACATGACTCTTTTCCCAACCTTGCGCCTTGATCACAACAATCAAGCCTTAACTAAAAGGTTTGCTTATCAAGGTACGAGAAGCGACATTTGGGTTTCGCCAAAACCCAAGTCCCAAACTACACAATTAACGTACGCGAACGAGGTCATGACTTCCCAATTTCGGGAGTGTGAGTTTCATCCTCACACTTCCTTCAAAGTAGGGTTGCGATAGTATCCAATTAAAGTATGCAAATGTGCATTCAGCTCTTCGTAGTCCTCGATGCAGCGCTTGGACATGATTGTAATCATGTTTGGATCATCCAAGTGACGAGGTGACCATCGCCAATGCAAAAATTAATTAATTGCCTTTGGCGTTTTAACTTTATTTGGGACCCTGAGGTCCAGCCATAAGGTTCATATGATTTTGTTAAATAAATAAAAAATCCATCCCTACAAATATGTGTGTGTGTGTGTTTGTTTACTGCTCACTCTCATTTTGTGCACTTGTGAGAGCTTAGAGGGACTCTTGCAAACACAACTAACTTAGTATTAAACATTTTTATAAACTTCTTGGTGATGTTTTTTAGGACTACATTGACACTAGAGTGTTGGGTAGGAATATTGATTTTAATGTTATAACTAGGTAAGGGGTATACATAAAATTTTGAAATATATGTTAACCATGTAAATATTTATAGGTTTCAAAAATTCCCAAATTGGGGATGGGTATAGTGGCTCTATCAAATTTTCAAGCTAGATAAGGGTGAAGGTAAGTGACAAACATTTACCTTATTCACAAGATAACGATAAGGAGAAATATTTCATCATTGCCTTAAACATATAATGCAAGTATAGGTGGGTAAGTGTAGGGTCAAAAAAATTACACAACTATAATGGCACATTTCAAAGTGGAGAAAGACAATTTAGTTGTGCAATTGGCATTATATATAACATGAACATGTGAAATATCAAACATCCTAAAAATAAACAAAATGTAATCAAATTAATCAATATCATTAAAAGCATATTCAAAGCATTTTTATAATGAAAAGGGTGGGAAAGGGCAACACTATTTCACCTTTGAATGTGGCATTGGAAGGAATTTGTGTTTGTTTCTTTATGGGACATGGATGTGCATTGGTGCGAGCCTTTAAAGACCAATGGATTCTACAAGTGACAATGGCTTGGTTTGTTAATGAAGGTGAGGTACATCTTCCTTACTACCACAACTCTCATGGATGTTAAGGCTGATTTTTTTATTGTAATTGGCCATGGCTGATTTTTCATTTCTGATGTTTGTAGCCAATTTTCCAAGGCTGATTTCAAAATTTAGGTTGAGTTTCAAAATTACTTGGCCATGGCTGATTTTCAAACCTGAAACATTTTTTTATGGTTGTTTTTTGAAGGTTGGTATTTCATTTTTTGTTTTTTCAAGATCAAGTCTTCAAATTTTCTTGGCCATGGCTTAGTTTTAGGGTCATAAATATATTGGCTTCAATGCTAGATCCAAGGGAAAAAAACATACACATGTTCACCAACTATATCATAGTCCTTGATGTTGTTTGCAAATGTGGTTCTCAAATTGACCATATAGACATATTGATATTTGTTAACAAGAGTTGGCCATGTGATCCATGCATTGGGTGTTTGAAACTTTCCAAGTTCTAACTTTGTAAGTGCATGCGAAGTGGAATCAAAATCGCTAATGGAAGAAATTAATGTTTAAATTTGAACATTAATTGACACGAAATTTTTCCAAATGTTTTGGATGCTCATTAGTTAACAAATTGGAATAAATATCTTGTTACAAGCTCAAGCAATGTATTTGGATTATTGTGCATTTTGTCCAAGTTATGTGCTTATCTAAAGCTTGCTTGAGGTCTTTTGTCTTGTGTGTTGCATGTGTTAATTCAAGGACCAAGGCATATCACACATCGGTGCTTGCCATGAAATTTTTTTGTAATTATATAATAAACATTTATAACTTATTGAGTTTCATCAAATTTGTTGAATTGAAATTCAAACATGAATGTTGTTGCATCAAAAACAAATTGTTCTACTTGTTAAACACTCAATCTTTAGCAAAAACTTACATTCAAAAGTAAAGGTTCAAAAAGGTTGATAGCTCGAGAGTTTTGGGGTTAAAGGATTCAAGGGGTACTTATTCATGCTTCTATTAATTAAATGGGGGAATGGCTTGGAATTTTTAAAAATTAGTTATCAATATTATTTTTGGCAACAAAACATTTTAATTGGCCCATCACCAAAAAAAAAAAACTTTGAAAAACCCCCCCAAATGTTTTTAGCATGAAGCAAGAAGCATCATGAACATTAGTATAGTTTCAAAGACAATGACAACAACAATAGGAGAAATTGCAATAGGAAGAAAAAAACACCCATTCATTCACCCACCCATGAACTTCAAAACTTTTTATATGGGGGTGATGGTGGTGACATGGTGGGTTATTAATATATGAAAATGGAAAGAAGAAAGTAGTTTGGAAGTGGTGGGAACAAATTTTTGTCAAGTTTTGTGGGAGAGTGGTGGTGGTACTCATGCATATTGCACAAATGAAACTAATGCAACAATGTGAATTCAATTAAAAATACACATTGCAACAACAATAATTATTACTACTTCTCATTGATGATGGACCATCAATGTGCTTTGTTTATAGTGCAACATTTATCAAAGGAGGTGAGGGAAAAAAAAGGTTCTTCCTAGGTGCAATCTATTTGTTTTCATGAAAATGCATTCACACAACCATATCTAGCCATTTTTGGCAACAACTTAAGATCACCTTGGGAACATATTACAAACAACAAAAGTTTAATGCATGGTGTGTTGGTGCCTATTGGTTCATTCTAGCAAATATCATAGGATATGCCATTATTGACAATAAATGGATTTGTGATGGTATAATGAGACATCCCAATACAGTTGACAAATGGCTTTGTGATGACATAATTATGGGACATCCTTAAATGGTCTAGAGATGAACATGAGGGAAGCAATTTTTTTATTGTCAATTTTTTCTTAAATTCACCTTGGTGTTGCACTCAATGATTTAGAAAGGGGGAAAATATGCAATTATTCTAGAGGAAAAGTTTGTTAATTCTAATTGTAATAGATCTTTAGTCTCACCATAATAGCTTTTTCTTCATGCCACACATTGTCATTTCATGTGAAAGTCATAAAAAATCAAGAGCCAAAGGAGGAGTTAGGGTTTGAAGGTTTCAGTAGCCATTTCGATGTGAAGGGTTTTTGAAGCTAGATGATGTATTCATGTTTCCAATTTTTACCATTAATTGCATTGTTATTTTGACTACGACTTGTTAATGAAGCTTAAAGATTTTTGCCATGGATTTTAAAAGTGTTAGATTAACATGGTAGTTGAAAATGATTCAATGCATATCTAGGTGGTTTCATGGGTCTTAGTTATGGAAGTTGGAGATTTAAAAATAAAAAAGTGAGAAAAAAAAGTGTATATGGGCAAAATGGTGGCTATGGATGATGGAGATTTTCTATTGGAGGATTAATAGTAACAAAATGGGAGGCTAAACTTTGGAGCAAGGTGGGAGTGGGACTTGGGAGGTATTTTTGGGATTTGAATGTGTTGGTGTATATTAATGACAATATATTTAGATATGTTTCCAACTTTTGGTTTTTTAGTGGATGTTTTTCTTCAATTTGCTCTTTGATGTTTCAAGAACAATCACTACTAAAAATTTTGGTTTCGCAACTGTCGTTTGCAACTAAAATTCAGTTGCATGCGACACATGCAACTACAAATTTGTGTAGTTGCCTAAGACAAGTTGCATATGACATGCAGTTGCATGCGACATTATGTATGCAACATGTATATACAGTGTTAGTATACATGTTCGTACATACATACCAATCCAATGTAGTTACACCTTGTGTGCAACATTCCTTGTAACTACATGCAACTAATCAAAATATGACACATGTTTAAAAATTAGACAACTAGCTTGTGGACACTTGTCATTATTTAACTTTTTTGTGTTTTCAAAATTAAAAATTCATTGAATTAATCTCAATCATTAAAGTTTTTGCCATTAAGATGATGACATGTGGCACACCATGGAACGTTCATTGACCATTTGGCACGTGTTCAATATTTTAACAATAATTATATGGTGACATGTGGCAACCAAGGCCCACCTATTTTTAAATTTTAAATTTAAATTAATGGAATCTAAGTCATCCAATTTATGGCTACTAAAATGTTGACATGTGGTGCCTAGGTAAATAGATAATAATTAAACCCTATTAAGTAAGTAGGTTTATTTAGGTATGTAAGTAAGTTGAAAAATAACCAGGCTTAAGTTATATAAGTAGGTTTGGTGTAATCCGATTTTATTTTTAAGTTTGACCATTTCATAAAGGTCAAGCTTTTTTCATTCACTCATCCCCAATGGCATTTGGTATTTGGTTTCAACATAACTATTGCTCCTAGTTATATATTGAGCCAAATAGAATTGGAAGCCAAAGGATATGGGTTAAAACATTCCATTGCAAACCTCATGAACCAACTTAGTTGCACATTAGATGCAATTACGGTATTAAAATATAATAGCTAGGGGAAGGCTCTGTTACTTTTGGTGTCCAAACAGAACTTGAAGCCCTCCTCTTGGCGCATGTAATACATTAAAAATAGTTGAAAACAGATTAGAAATGAGAAAGTTATGGCCCCCCAAAGTAAAGGGGGTAAAAAAACTCAAAAAAAAACTATTGAGACCGGTTCTTAAACACCCATAATTTTCATTTTATGTTGTTTTTTTTGCTATTAGAGCTCCAATGTGATTTGTAGGACTTCAGATGGCGCTCCTAGAACACTTTAAATTGTTTAAAATGAATAAGAAATAAGAAAGTTATGAGCTTTGAAAGTAGGAGGGGTCTTAAGAAAAAAAAAACAAAAAACAAAACGTTTTATAACTTGGAAAGCTTATTTTTCTTAATTTTCTTCTTGTTAGTTTTTCATTACTCCTTTTCTTTTGCACTTTAAAAGTGATTATAGGATATTTAGTAATCATGATTACTTAATGAAAATATGATTTTAATATTATTATCTAGTTTAAATTAATAATTGCTTAGGACGTTTGTATACTTGTAGGTTAATTAGTGTAGCCTATTTACATTAATATTTTAAAATAAATAATAAAACTTAAATATATAATACCTATTGATTATGTATATATAATTGATTATCACTATAATTATAATAAAAATTCTATTAATAATTATGAATATTTATAATATTTTTAAAATATAATCATATTAATTGATTTTGAATAATTTTTTGTTTAATCAAATGTACATTTTCCGAAAAATATTCCAAAATAAATGAAATCAAACATATCTAAACCATGGTTTAGTTTAACTTAATTTAGCATAATTTAATTTAGTAATAATTAGTTTCACCTAATTTAATTTAACCATTGTCAATTTTAGCCTAATTTAGTTTAACCATAAATATTTTAGCATAATTTAATTTAACCATATTTATTTTATCTTAATTTAATTTAGCTTCATTTAGTTTAGCCACAATAAATATAGTATAATTTAGTTTAGCCATAAATATTATAGCCTAACTTATTTTAGCCATATTTATTTTAGCTTATTTTAGTTTAGCCATAATTAATATAATATAATATAATATAGCCTAACTTGATTTAGCCATAATTAGTTTGGCCTAACATAATTTAACCATAGTTAATTTACATTAATTTAATTTAACCATAATCAGTTTAATCTAATAAATTTAGCCATGGTTAGTTTAACTTTTTAGTTTATTTAACCTAGGTTAGTTTAGGTTAGACTAAGTTAGCATGGGGTTAACCTTAGTAATTGAGGTACATAATATTATTATATATAGCCTATGTAGATATATTAAGTATAGTATTTAAGTATGTATAAATTTAGGCCATTATTTTTATGACACGTGTCCATGTTGTACACATTTAGTTACATGTTAGTTGCACACACAACCATATGGCCCAAAAATTATACAATACCAAATTTGTAGTTGTAAACATGACCAAGATAGTTACAAACAATAATCAATTGCATGCCAATTGCATAGTGATTGGTTGCAAATGACAAGATTTTTAGTAGTGAACGTTTGAGATATAAATTTGCATGTTTGAGAGATGTGTGAAAAAAATTTCAAAAAAAAATCCAAAGAAATTGTGAAAACATTCTATGCATCATATAGGGAGAAGGAGGCCATGAGGTGGCTATTAGTGAAATGTTTTACTTTGTAATTGAAATTGCACATCAAAATAATGAAAAAAATTATGTTGTAATTGGTCCAAATATAATTATAAATCAAGTCATGCATGGTGCAACCACATATAGAGGAAAACAATTTGTGCAATTTGTCACAATTTTTCATCTTCTAAAGGTGAAAGCATGGTAGAATTATAAAAAAAATAAACATTGTAAATTTTCATTTAAAAACTCATGGGCACCTCCATTGAGTTTATGGTAAGTTGAATTTACAAAATTTTAAAATTTTAAAATCTTAAAATTAAGTGAAAAAATCCTCAAAAACATAGATGTAATTAAATTTATGTTTAGTGTTACTTTTTGTGTGCTTTTAAAAGACAAAAGTTTTCAATTTTTTTATTGAACTATCATAAATTCAATGGAAACACCCATGGTTTTAAAAGTAAAAAAATATTCAATAAAGTATGTTTACTTCAACCCATTTTGGATGATGTCCACCTCCAAATTACCAATAGATGCATTAAAAAAATCTATTTAAAATGTATATTAAACAAATTATTTTCAATATCATTGTTATAAAATTAGAGAACATGTTCATATGAATCACAGAATAAAATAATGTTTTTACTTTCAATATACCAAAATTTATTATGCTACTTGTCAAATTTTTTAACAAGGCAAGTTGTTTGCACAAATTATTTTGCTTTGACCCTCAAATTAAGCGAGACCAATTATGAAAAGTTTATGAAGGTCCTATTGAAGCCTATGAAACACTAGAGTGATTCAATAGGATGGGAGATGGCTAAAAAACATGCACAACATTGTGCTTAATTCAAGAAACCAAAGATGCTTTCTTGAGGAATCACAATTCATTTCCATTTTAATAATGAAATCGCTAGCATTAACCATCAAAAGTTGGTTATTTATTCATGACTATATTTTGCAAGGAAGAGAGCATATACCCATTTTATAATCAACCTTAGAGAGAATTGTGAAGGTATTCACGTGCAATTTATTTGACAACATTGCTTTGGGGGAGTATAACCAAGTATGGTGGATTGCTTTAGGTTTAAATTGTAAGGAGATTAATATTTATTTTGGGAATTGATGGTGATGTTGTTATTCAAGGCTTGAAAACATGTGTAATAGTGCAAATAATACATCAACATTCCCCCTCCTTTATTGGCATGCATTGCATGGCATAAAAAACAAACCTAATTATTCATCACATGTCCATTGTTTCAAAGTTGGAGGACCTCCTTAAAAAGTTGGATGAATATTTTTTAGGATCCCTTAAATGTGCCTTTGAGTTTTCAAATCTTGTTGTTATCATGAAAACAAAGGGGTTAAAAGATATTTAGAAATATGAAAACTTGCTAGATTAACATGTTGGAATTGGTATTGAAAAAAATCTAGACTAAATTTAGATCCCTTGTTGTCAAAACAAACTTTGATGGTCCATCCATAATTACAACCTAGGAAAAATTTGATGTTCTATGTCATGGTAAAAATATTTTGGGTCTTCCATGTTTGTTACCCTTTACCTTCATCTATTGGCCAATTGAATGCACTCCAAAAGCTTTCTTTGTGGGAGTGTTCCAATTTGAAAGAACTACCTTCATCTATTGGCCAATTGAATACACTCCCAGAGCTTGATTTGAGAGGGTGTTCCAACTTGAAAGAACTACCTTCATCTATTGGCTAATTGAATGCACTCCAAGAGCTTAATTTATACGGGTGTTCCAACTTGAAAAAACTACCTTCATCTATTGGCCAATTGAATGCACTCCAAATGCTTTATTTATATGAGTGTTCCAACTTGAAAGAACTACCTTCATCTATTAGCCAATTGAATGCACTCCAAAAGCTTGATTTGTCGAAGTGTTCCAACTTGAAAGGACTACCTTCATGTATTGGCCAATTGAATGCACTCCAAAAGTTTAATTTATACGGGTGTTCCAACTTGAAAGAACTACCTTCATCTATTGGCCAATTGAATGCACTCCAAAAGGTTTCTTTGTCGGAGTGTTACAACTTGAAAGAACTACCTTGATCTATTGGCCAATTGAA
>Ga0209611_10009151_pt1 | contig 15113 bp, 9 predicted proteins | sample S1TSphgellanicum_3_FD_187693 | JGI IMG/M metagenome (GOLD analysis project Ga0209611, IMG submission 187693) | Host-associated microbial communities from peat moss isolated from Minnesota, USA - S1T2_Fc - Sphagnum magellanicum MG (SPAdes) (version 2) | ecosystem: Host-associated > Plants > Peat... | reverse complement strand
TCTCAAAAACAAAGGGTTCAACGTGCAATCTTGTGCAATTGCTTTGAACTCAATGGTTTCATGTAAAAGTTTAAGTATGTTGGAACGTTTTCATGGGTTTTACTTTGGGCACACCTTATCCATTGTCTGAACATAATATGTTACTATAGAATTTTATAAATATGTTGGGGACTAACCTATGCAGTTGTAAAAAATGTGCAAGTTGTATACATTACTTGCCCAAAATATCTTTGTAGTAAATGGCAAGCATGGGAACAAGCATGCATATATATTATATAATATGCTTAAAAAATCAAGCACACCTATGAAAACAAGGTATTTCATTTTCTTTTCCCCACTTTATGTTTTTGTTTTAATCAATTTTTTACATTAGGTTTTGTTTGTTGAGATTTTTTATTTTTTTTTAAGATTAAGTTTTTTTTTTGCAAATCTTGTTTTTATGCCTTAAATGTACATAAGATCACTAGAATAAATTTGCATATTGTTGACTTCAATTTGTAACTAATTTTTAATTGCAAATGACATTTGCAACTAAAATGACTTGTAGTTGCATTAAACAAGTTGCATGTGACATTAGTAGTAAGTGTTGATGTCATGATGATGTTTTCACATAAACAATAGATGAAATATGTATTTGAATTGATTATATTTTTCATTTGTTGACCATATCATGCAACTATCATGCAAATATTGACCAATTTCTAATGACCAATGTCATTTTGCCACATGGCATATTAAAAGAATATTAAATAAATGATATTTATTACCAAAATTTTAATATCAACTATTTATTTTTTAAGGTCTTTGATTTATACATGTGGACAAATAATTTTGTGGCACATTGCAACATTTATGACTTTTGAAACATTTAAAAGAAAAATAGGTGGGTAGGTAGGTAAGTAGGCCTAAATAGGTACTTGTAAGTTTTAATTAAAATTTTTTGTCTTATTTTATTTTGAATTTAACCAAATTAGGGTTGAACTTCTTTAATCGGTTCATCCCATTTGGCAAATCTTGTGTATTTTAATGTTTATAGTGCATCTAGTTTTATAGTTGACAAACTTGAAAGGGAAACAAAACAATATGGGATAAAAAGTCTAGTTGCAACCTAATTGTAAATAGTTTGCAACTAGATTACATTTTTTACCCCATACAATTTGGTTTCCCTTTCAATTGTGTCAACTCCATAAGTAACTCATTAATCAACTAATTCATTCATTAATTTCCTAACTATTACCTATCTACCTATTAATAATAATAATGTAGTAATCCAACATAAAATATTAATTAAAATTTATTGTTAACTAATGAATTAATCAATAATCAAAATCCATAAATAATTAATATGAATGATCATGTATTAATTAATAAATATTACATAAATAATAAAGTAAAAAATGAAATAACCAGTTAATTCATACTAAAATTTAATTTATTAATAAATAATTTATTTATTAATTATTTTATTTATTAATTAATATTTATTATATAAATCATAATTAATTTAAAATTATAATTTAAATTATTTCAATATTAACTCTCAACTCAATATTATTTAATTTATATTGAATAAATATTTATTTAGTATTAATAATTTAAAATTTCAATAATATATAATTTTTAATTATGTAATAAAATAGCTAATTAATCAATATTTATTTAATGACTACATTATTCAATAAGTAATTATGATTTATCGATTATTAAATGTCAATTGATTAATAACTAGGTACAAGATATTAACTCATACTAAAATTTAATGATGAAATAATCAATTTATAATTATTTATATTAATAAAATTTAGTTTAATACTAGAATTTAACTAGCTATTAAATATTAAATATTAATAATTTAAAATTTTAATCATATTTATTTCCAAAAAATTATTAATAATTATTAATAACTAGTTATTATCAATTAAATATGTATTCAATATTGATTAATTGCATCATAATTATTGATAAGAAAAAAAATATATAAACTTAAATCATTTCTTTTAAACCATTAATATGCCCTTAATGTATTTTTCACAAAAACTTTACATTAAACCCTACAAATATATTGATAATATTGATAATTAATATTTATGATAGTGTATGTAGACTTGTTAATTGTGCAACCCCAAATATGTATGATTATCATGCCCATAATACACATAGTACTTTTTCAACGCTACATTTTCAAATTATTTGTGAATTGCAAATGGCTATTTAGAAAAATACATGGACAAGTTCTGAAAACAACCCATTTAGACTTTTGAACTTGCATGCATGGACAAGTTTTGGATACAATCCATCTACATGGTCACTAATTCTAGGAGTGTCACTATCTAAGTCTTGCTCTACATCGATTTATGATTGTGTCTTTAGTTTGAAACGTAACACATAAGCATTGTTACTCTCCATTATGTGTTTCATAAGTTTAGACAATTGGGCACTACATTTGGGCATGTAATTTATTTATTATGGCCACCAAGATTATTAATGCAATGGGGTGAAAGGAGCATTTTGAGGGCTTGTTGAAGTACTATGTCAAAATGAATGTGGGGCAATTCGTAAAATAGTGGGTGACCCTTGAATTTTATCATGAAATACTTGAGCAAACCCAAACTACTCAAGTTCTTTCATTATGGAAAACAAAGATCGCCTTGACTTCTAGAACATATATTATGGGGGAGAGTGGTCTAGTAAGCTAAGGCTATCTGACCACATGGTCAAAGGGTGGGAATTTGGTCCAATTCACCTAAGCATGAAAAACCAGTTCCCTCTTCTTGTTTTTCCTTACCTAAGCAATTCAAGACCTTTGAATTGGACAATGCACACATTTGGATCGTTTGTTGTAAAAGCATCTTCAACAATTTTATCTAATTGATGCAATTGGTCAATGACATAGGCATTATAGAAGAAAAAAAGTTGTGAGGGAAAGAATCTAACAATGGGTACATGCATGTAAAGAAACAATGGAGATGTTGGAGGATTGTGTGAAAGAAATTGCAAAACATGCAGAGCAACGAAGGACAACACTGATGCCATAAAACAAAAAAGTTCATTGTTGTGATGGCAAGGGGACATGGTATGGCATGCATGGCACAAAAGTACCATGGGGATAAGGATGTTGATGGTCCATTCTGCAAAAATAGGCAAGAATGCTATCTTGTGAACCCATGAACGTGAGTGGTGAGCACATGAGCGCCAATAGGTGAACCCCAACGAATCTTTTTAGAAATATCCTATTGACATTGATGGAATGTTTTTTGACACTTGGGATGGAATATTTGGTGACATGGAGGAATATTCTTCCACATGGCCATGGATGAACAATATTTTTGGATGAAAAATAAAATGGATGAACTTTTATAAAAGATGGATGCGAAACCTATGAGAAATCATGGATGAACCATTATTTTATTCATAAAGGGTGGAATAATTTCATGTTGGTTTTATATTGAAAAATATAACACATGAAACATAAGGAAATACCTCAAATTATACTACATATTTTTTTAATATGGATTTCTACAACATCTGAACCATTTAAATTTTTAAACTAAATCCAATTTAGTTGCATATAAAATTGTTGACCCACGAATAGGTATGTGCCAATCTATACACTACCCGTTCACCAACAAGAGACATGTGCCCATTAGAAATTGAGACAATACCCTACAACAAGCCTATTGACCCACTAGGAGGTGTGTGTGGATCCATACACTACCCATTCACCACGAAGAGGAATGTGCCCATTAAGGATTGAGACAAAACTAAGTAGCCACTAAAACTTTACAATGTTTATAACATTTCAAGTTATTTGTTATTTTCATTCACATTTTCAACCTCTTGCATCGAGCACCATTCATGCAACTTGTAAAATCAAATTGCATTTTCCCCCATCAACTATTAATTTACCCGATCTATACTTTAATTTACATTTATTCCACCCTTGTTATTTAGTTGCATCCTTTACTTTACAATGGAAAGAATAAAATTGACACCAAATGCCACACCAAACATTTTGAAATCAATGATTGAGTACACATTAATGTCAAGCATACCAGATAGAATCTATGAAATGACAAAAGAATCGTTGGAATATCCAAGAGATGATATGAGATTAAACCTCCTCTAACATTTGTTCGAAATCATAACATGGGGAACAAAATGGAAAAGGGTAATTGACAAAATAGTTGAATGGTCAACATAGTGATGGGCTAATGTGAAGATAGACAAAGAAACTATTGCATTGATGAAATAGACTACACACATTTCTAAGGAAGATATGGAAGATTTACACATGCCATGAATTTCTTCAAATAATACACAAGTTTGAAGAAGCTAGTTCCAAAACATTTCTTTATAAGCCTCCTAAGTGATTTGTTGACAAAGGATTTGGTAACACTTGGCAACTTGCTCTCAACAAAGAGCATGAAGCCCCGGAGACGATTGTATGCAACTTTAGGACAACGAGCTTGGGTGCCACTTGAACTAAGGAGCAAAGTGTTTAAACAACTAATGAATCACCATTTGATAAGGTCGGCCCTAAAACCATGAGACATGTACAAGAGTCAAAAATAAAAATGTTTCGACAAATGATCGAACAACCAAAATTCGATTGTTTCCATTACATTATGGTTTAGGAAACCTGATAAAAAAAAATTGAAATTATGTGAATTGAGAATATAATATTAACTTAAGAAAAAAAATAAATGAGGGTTGACATTGAACCTTAAGCAAATCCATAGTGATTGTTCAAACAAACAGTCACATTGAAACATTAATTGTGAAATAAATACTTGCATTTGTGGCAATTAAAACACATACAGTTGTTCCTCCATGGAATGAATTAAATGTTCTATGTATGCATTTGTAATGGGTAATCCTCAAAAAGAGAAAAAAGTAAATGTGTTAAAAGTTAAAGATCTAGAAATCTATGAGCATGACTTCCAAAACAAAGAGAAGAACTAGCACTAAATTGCACATTTTGAAACATCTCACAATAATTAGAGAACAAGAATTTGTTTTTGCTATGATTAAAGAATTAAAAAAATAACTAATCAAATAATAGAACATTAGTAACTAATCAACATAAATGCTAACATTAAAAACAATAAGAGGGACGTTAGTAGTTGCAAAAAACAAAATGGGCGCAAATCTACTCAATGATTGTATATAATGAGAAAACAGATGGTGGACATGGAAATTTTTCATTGCAAGTGTATTTTTGGAGTTGTAAGAATGCCTACTAAAATCCTTCAAAACTTGGATATGTATCCAGTAATGGATAAGAGACAAATGAAAACAATAGATGGAAACTATAGTGTTAGAATGGGATATTGGGCATCAAGAATAACATGTAGGAATACAAAGTCTATGCAACAATGATATGAATGTTCGACTTGATTTTTGTGAACAACTTATAACAACCTCCCAACGAGAATCCATGGCCAACTAAATTGACAACTTGCAACTATAGGACCCATTTATTACACCAAGCAAAATATTTGTTGGGGATGAACAAAGTGGAATAATACTCATTAGTGGAAGCCTCACACAAAAAATGGCCTAAGAATGGAAATGATCTAGACAATGATGAGTATGAGTTGCTTATTTTAAAATACGATGCAAACCAAGATAAACTGGTAGAACAAAAAGGAGAAAGCCCATAGGAGGAGGAAGAAGGAACCACAATGGAAGAAGACAAAGAGCCAAAAACACCATCCCAATTGGCATAAGAAGAAGGAGATGACTTAGAAAGCTCAGATAAAGAATGTTACGGGTCAAACAATGGAATCAATGTCGAATCATGACATCAAGAGGAATGCGGGTCACCATCTTATGTTTGTCATTGCAAGCACACTTATAAGTGAAGATCATTAGCAAAACTGTAAGTATCCCACTTCTTGAAAGAATTTGAGAATGTTTAGGAAACAACAGAGGACATTGTTGAAAAGCTAAAATCAATTGAAATTGTTTCACAATATTAACTTTTAGTTTGTGCAAATAATCAGCACATGACTCGAAGGAATATAATTGTCTTAATGCGTGTATTGAGGAGCATGGAAAACCAAAAGGGCAGGCCTAGGTCGAACAACATCCTCTAATCAAATGTGAATCAATGGATGACTGGATTGCCACCAAACCAAAAAAAATGTGGGACAAAATTAGAATTTTTAAAATGTAAAAACCAAGTGTATTAAATGGATAATATATTGAAATAAAATGATTCAATTTTAATTTTGGATAGCCACATGTATTTTACTTATAAAAATTTCAACAAAACTAGACGAACATACATCCATGAGGACAGAAGAAAAAAGAAACAAGACCTAGAATGAATACTACAACTATGAAGAACTAGATCAATAATGAATGAAAAGTTTTTCATATGTGTATGCAATTGCTACTTCTCACACTAATAATAAAGTGAATGTGTTCAGAGTGAAAGAACTAGAAAGAATAATAATGTCCAATCCTAAGGAGATGAACTAATGCCAAGTGGCAAATTTAGAAACATCATATATAAATTAGAGATCATCATGTTCAGTGATCTCACCTATTGACGCTCATGCTCACAGAAAACAACAGACCCTACAACTATCCACTTTGGTAAAACATTCCTTGTCAACGTACATGGCAACATTGTATTTTGTTGAATATTCATGTGTGTATAAAATAAAATAAAAGAAATAATGGAAATGAACCATTGATTATAATGGGGTGAACACTTTTATAAGCAATGTTAGTGTGTAAACTCCCAACAAAGATAATCACTTTTAATAAAAAGGTTGAATAAAGTTATTTCAATCTGTGAAGTTTTGTACAAATAATGCATTAAGAGGAGAGAAAGCAAGCAACAATCAAGCTCGATATCATAAAGGACAAAAAAACTAACAAATATGTCCGTATAAACAAATAATGAAGGGTTATTTACTCGACCAGAAAGCCCTCAAAAAAGTGATGTGAAAAGGCTTGCTAAAGATAGTGAAGAAAGAACGATGATCATGATCGAAAACATGACCGAATGGTTTGTAGATAATTTCAATCTTTTTCATTCCAAAGAAAGTAAGGGTCAGAAATACAATGTAGAGCACAAGCAAAAGACCATGACAAATGGTGTTGTCTTAAACATTTTAAGCAATGAGGAAGCCAAGTCTGTTAGATCATTTAGTGAAGAAGATGAAGAAGAAATCCTCATCATAATGGAGAGGGACATTTAAGATTTAAAATACAAACAAACATTGTACTAAATCTCTCAATATTTGAGTTTGTCAAGCATAAACATCTAAGAATTCTTATCCATAGAGACAATGTTTTGATAGTATTAAAAGGCAAGTTTTAGGTAGTATCTTAGTAGCTATATATATTCCATGCTGCAATTTGGACAGTTCATGCTTGTTTGCAATTTTCTTGATCACCATCACTTGAATGCAACTTAGATCTTATGCACTCTCCCCTATTGTTGACGTTGACCGTAGGGGGATTGTTTTTTTAAAAACAAACTTTGGATAAAAAATCCATTGAACTACAAATGGAAAAAGAGATGGAATAGTGAAATGTGGTAATCCAAATTGACTAGATAATTGAATTTGATGCAAATATTGATTCGGTGGATAGAAAAGACCACATTTGAAAAAACGAAACTATGTTGTCACCATTCTTTTGAATCGGGCATTTCAAAATACGCACATTCTCTAATGATATTCATCACAAAAATGTAATATTAGATTATGGAAATCACACCAAGACATATAATTGTAGACAATATTTGTGCAAAGGTTTCAATTAAATATGGGAACAAATTTTACAATGAATTTTTGCAACCCAAGGACCAAAGAATCGAGAGCTTTGTCCTAAGATGAACCAATTATGTTTATGGAAAAGATCATGCAAACAACATATGAAAAAAATATTTAACCATGATAATTCAAAATAAAGTTGCAAACAAAATTAGAGAAGCAAAAGAAAGAGCTAAAGAAAAAGATCATTCAATCAATTATCTTCTAGCGAAAAATATAGTCCAAATTCTCAATTGCTTCATCATCAATGAATCTTAGTAAAGAATTGCCATACTTCCTTTTGTTACTTGAAGATCAAGGTGTGGAATAGGTGGCCATTTGTTGAACAATGCCTTCGGCATATTTAAGTAATGATATGCAAGAAAAGGGACTAGGGAAAAAGTCATTTTGAGCATAGAATGGAAAAAATGGAGATAGAAATGGTTGGGTATCTTTGCAAAACACACAAAATGTTAGTCTAAAGTGTGAGTCCTGAAAAAAAATACAAGCAACTCAACAATCAACTAAGTAATAATAAACCTGAACTTATTCACAATTGAGATTCACTTTTGATCTCTTTTCGGGTGGGGAATTCGAAGGGCCATAGGTAGAGATCGCAAGATCGACATGAGGTCTAACTTCCCCTAGAAGGGGCTTGACCACTTCTTCATAAACATTGTCGTCTGGTTCAAGAATAAGAACATGACGACCAAAAGACTGACATGCACAAATACAATTTCCTACAAAGGCAATGGCATACCTTAAGAATGGGAGATTGTAAAGAAGATAGAATAAAAAACAAGGTTCCAAACAAATTTTTAAATACTACTTGCGAAGGAGTTCATGCCAACAACCAAAGAACCTTCAGAAGAACATGCTTGGATTAGAACCCCCAATGTGGAAACATGGATTTCAAATCCTCTTAATGGAATTCCTTTGGAAGATTTCTACATTAAATCAAAGTTAATCATGTTGTACAAGATATTGTCTTCCACCAATGACAACCCAAGCCTCACCATGTTTGGGTGAATTTCTTAAAACTTGAAACCACCCACGTGGTAGACAAGAAGAGTGGCCCAGCTCGGTCGAGTCTATGAGTATAAAATTACCAACGTTACATATGGACATTGAATGTTTTGAATCACCAAAACTTTGAGAAGAAAGCAAACATAAGCTCACCATTTTCCCCCTAAGTTCATTGTTCATTCATGGCAAAATGTTAATTACTACCCACCTCAATCAAATTTCATATCCAGTTCATTCCAAGTAGGATTTGATTTCCTTGAACACACGAAGATCATCATCATGGAATACAATAACCACATCATTGAGATGGAATTACTTGTTTGCAAAACCAAATACTCCATACACATAGTTCTTTATGTGTCTATTCTAAAAGGGGATATCCACTAGAATAGAAAACCAATTTTTCAACTTGTCTTAGGCAACTAAAAGTGTCTTTTACAATTATTTTTTATCAAAAATAGTTGCAAAAGACACTTTTAGTTACCTAAGACAAGTCAAAAAATGGGGTTTTTCTACTAGTTATATCAGTTGTATGTTTGGACATGAAAGGAACTAGTAAATTCAATGGGATTTCAACAATGAGCAAAGTTGGCGTCCCATATCTGGAAACCTATACATTGGCAATAGGATGAATTGGTAGTCACATCTAAAATCCACTACATTGGCATCGATAGTGGTGGAGATCATGATGTAGACTTACACACATGGGAAATTTATATGAAAAATTCATTAAGAAAGTACCTTCGTTAGTAATCCATTCAACTCTTAGTATTGAGAAGGCCAAAACCGTACAATGCCTTTGAGCTCACAAGACTGGGCCAAGAGCGGTGAAATGTTGAAATTAATAGTTAAATCACAAAATCAATGGAAGATCAAGGGCTTTATGAGTAGGACCATGAAGGTCCTCCAAGCTTATATCTAAGCTCATGTTATGGAAGTGCCTTTGAGTTGTTGGTGTCTTAATCATGTGATCATGTGTGGCACCCTCCTTTCCATTGGCCATTGCCTCGACAAAGTCCTCATTATCTAGATTCTCACTAAAAGGTCCGGTCGATTACTTCTTCGACTTTCTAACTCTCTTTGCACTTTGCCTCTGCTTGACACCCCTTAAATTTGAATATGTCGAAGTAGCTTTCTCCAAATTGGTTTCACCAAACTCTTCCCTAAGTTCACACTCTAACTCTATGCTAGTGTCATAAGGGCAATCTAAGTACCAACCACATTATGGAAGGTGGGTAAGGCCCCAATCCTTCAAGAGGTCCCTCCTGAACATGTTCTTAGTTTTAGGATCACACCAGATCCTTAGAAGCAGAGGAAGAATTCAAATAGTCTAGTTGGCCAAGAGTACATGCAAAAAATACCCACATGCACTATTGAGTTCAATATGGGAATTCAATGGCATAAAAAAATGAGGGGAATATAATTTAAAATTAGGTGTATTAGTTGTAGACCACATGTTTGATTGCCTTTTCACCATTAGTATGATAATTCTAGGTCTTACTCTTGAATATTGCACCTTTTTTCTTAAATTCATGGAAGAAGACACTTTCTCACAATTCAAGCCTCTAGTGACTTATAAAATCCTTGAGGTTATGTACTATAACAAATTCAAGGATGAAAACCCCTAGGTCTATGATTGTGCTATCAAAGAGTTTTTGTGCCTCTACTTCTAGTTGTAGTGTAAGAACAAAAGAAAGTTATTGAACATCAAAGTCCATTGAGATGAACATAGAAATACAATCAAGTTCGAAGAAATTTTCAATCAAAAGGGGTTCAATCATGTGAACCTAATGTCAAAAGGTTACCTTATGGAACCATTTCTCAAAGATGGCATCCGACATGCCAACCTTTGGGAACTTTTGAACTTCCTTCAAGACCAAGGATTGATTCCACTATTCAAGCCAAAAAACCTTCTGCTCACTGCTCACTTGGGAGCAGACAAGAAGCTATAGCTTCTCCGTCATCATTTTAGGATCAGGATTCATATTGTAATGAACCTATACTTGTTGAAGAAATTTTGCTCCAAGTGAGGGGTAACAAACAAGGAGTCTCTTGTGAGATGTTGTCATGTGTTCCTTTCGAATGTTCTCCATGGCCTTATTGCTTGATGAGGATAACACTTGTAGATCATGAAGAACATGGTCTAGGACCTTCACATAGTATAGCTAATGGGTGGTGTCAATAGTTGTTGCGAGTTCCCTCTGCAAAAATAAAATAAAAATCAAGAGAACAATGAAATTGTTGCAAAAAAAAAGTTGTTTCAGTGGAGATTTTGAAAGGTTACCTTATACATATATTCAAAAAAACCTCTTGGGTGAGGTTGTACTAGGTCTTCTTAATTTTATTCTCACATTTTTTGTATTGCTCATCAGAAATAACCTCCTTGAACTAATTCAGGGGAATCATGCCGATGGATTGAATGTGGAAAAAGTCATGAACCAATGAAGGCTTCACATGGTCCATCTCAAAGGACCTATAAACAAGAAAATGATTATATGAGATAGAGTAAAATAATGAAATTCTATGTTTATCATGCAAACAAAATTGAATAGGGGGATTGAAATCCTACTTGTTTAAGTTAGTCATGGTTATAAGGAGCTCAATCAGGCCATTTGTGGTATCCAAAACAAAAGCATTTATAGAGATGTACCAATCCTCCTCATTAGGATGATTCAAGTCAATGTAGGGCCACCATGCTTGAAGGCGGTGATTCCTGTCCCAAACATGGAACAAGTTTCCACATAAAAAAGAAAGATTTGGACCTTTTAACAAGAACTTCTCAAATTTGGCATTCTTGTGGGTTCACAAAGTGCTCCACAAGGGCATGTATTTGCTAATAAGCTTTTCTTTAGCTTTAAAGTTTTTTGGGGAGTTGTAGAATGCCTTTTTTCCTTCCTCATACCTCATGAAGAAAGCTTGCTTCATTTTCAGCACATCAATTTTCAATGTTGGCCAAACAATTGACATAGAAAAAAGCCAACATAAGGGAATATTCATCTTGGCCTTGTCTGTTGGGAACTTTGTACTTGTCCAAAACCTCTCCAATATTCAACTTATTTTGTCATTGAATAACCTCTATGGTTCTTTGGCAACTATTTTCCCCCTACATAATAGTCAAGGAAATTCATATTCATAGATCAAAACACAATCTTCAAGATGCAATTGTTGATCAATGAATTCAGTAGAAGGTGCTAATTGTTTGTGCATATAGATAAACGAATAATAATAATATTTTATTGGCCTTTGATTCCCTACGGTTGGCGTCAACCATAGGGATCTCAATGATCATAGGGCCAATCATTTATAGGGCTTGAAATGTTCCAAAGGCCAAGGAAGTGCATATTAGGCTTATAGATATACCATAATCGAAAAAATAAAAATTCATTAATTCGTTTCAAAGGTATTATTATCTATAGTCGTCATTAACCATAGGGGTCAGAATGATCTAAAGGACTATGAATTGCAACTTGGTTAAGATATACTTGGATGAAAATTTATTAATTCCAATATTCAATATCTAAAAATATATTAGGCCATTTCGGCAGAGCCAGCCATAGGGCCTAAAATATTCTTGATTCAATAGAACTTGCTAATTGTTTGTGCATATAAATAAATGGAAAATAAGCATCTTACTAGTGCATGATTCCCTATGGTTGGCACCAACCATAAGGATCAAGGTGATCACAGGGCCGATCAAATGCAAATTTGGAAAATAGTTCAAGAAATAGTTGGCAATATTTATAAGAACCAAAATGTTATAAAGGCCAAGGAAGTGCATATTAGGCTTAGAAATATACTATAATAATAATATAAAAAGTTCAATATTTCATATGTAAGGTATTATTCTCTATAATCATCACCGACCATAAGGGTCAGAGTGATCTAAGGGCCTATGGAATGCAACTTGGCTAAGAAATATACCAAAATGGAAAAATATTAATTCCAATATTCAATATGTGAAGACTTATTCCCTATAGTCAATGTCGACCATATAATCTTCTAGAGTCCAATAAAGACCTAAATAGGCCCAGAGATAGACCTGAATTGCAAATATATAGTATTTCAATATTGTAATATGTAAGGGTTGAAATGATTTAAATGATGATGAACTACATGTTGGCTTAGAGATATTCCACAATGCCATTTTCAAAACCTCAAAGAACTGCATTTGTACTCAATAGCTTTTATGGTTGATATTGACCATAAAGGAATTGAGAAAACACGAGCAAGGTCCATAATTTAGAAACACATTTAGGATCATCCACATTTAACCTTGTTTTTAATGCCAACTATATTTGTTAATGGTCAATTTAATAACCACAAAACGATTATGGGGCTTTGCAGGATCTTTATAATTCTTCGAAAGAGATTCAAGTATTGCTAAGAAGAGCCATGTAGTCCGCAACAACCATAAGGCAATGGTATTAGAATTACTAAATAAAAATCCATCAATGAACATGGTATGTTTTTAAGGTTTGGTTGTTTCATTCACTTAAAGACTCTATTAGACCTTGAGCTAAAGACTCTATTAGACCCTGAGCACTTAAACCTTAACCTAAAGCACTTGACCCTAAATGCAAATGGGTTGAGTACATTAAACAATTCTAGCTTATAGTCGATGCTGACTATTGGTCACAATGGACATTTAAAGGGAAAGGCCCACCTGTCTCTAATCTGCTAAAGATAACCTCTTCGAATTGGAACACGGCTCCATTCATGAAGCTTGAGGTAGATCAACTTGAGAATGTTATAAAGTGTAGATTAGTGAAATTAATAGATCAAATAGAGGCCAAGGATGTAATACATTGTGTATATATCCATTAATCTAAAGGACCAAAAAGAAATACTGGCATACACACGGTTGGGATTTAACTATTAAAGCATATACGAAACTTTCCTCCTTTTATGTGTAGATAATGGGATTCCTTAGAAGGTTTATGAAGCACTACCTGTAGTTGAGTTGTTGAAGAAATTCCTCTTAAAGCCAAGCTTGGGTCCATTTGCGAATCGAATTGTAGTTCAACTTGACCATGTAATGCAAAAGATACTATATACATAGAATTCAATATTGATAATTAGAAGATAATTCACCCAATGATAGAGACTTATGTCCTGAAAATCACAATACCCTTGTAATGGAATCAAAATCCTCTCCTCCATAAACTCTTGGAAAACATAAATCCCACCTCTCATTTGTTTCAAACTTGAAATTACATAGTTCAAGTTCAAAATGAAAATTTCAAGATACCTTGTTTTAAGCTTGAGTGGAATTGTAGCCCAGTTTAGTGTCCTTATTATCGAGAGTTATCTATGACAAAACATCAATTCCACAATTTCTAAATTAGATAGGATTCACAAATGACCATGTTCTAGATCCCTAAACCTATTTTCGAATTAGCTTATCTTGTTCCATCAACTAGTAATGAGTTTCTTTATCATTAATGATATGTAGAAAATGATCTGGCCTTTCGAAGAATATGCCATAATAACAATATTGAATCTCACTTGTATTTAGAAGCTCTTGTCTGCAATGGCCTCCACACCCTACACAACAAAAACAAGATGAAATATATCATACAAGATCATCGTAATTGATGGGAATTCTATGGAGTACCATCAAGGTCAAAAATGCTTTTAGGAGCAATAGAGATAACTTGACCCACAATTGATCTCCAAATCATTCCATGAGTGAATAAGTTTACAGTAGTCCTCCCCCAAACTTCGGGATTAAAGAACCTATCAAAAAATAAGAAAGATGAAAACCTTATTGAAGATTGTTCTCCTAAGCCCCCTAGAGCTCAAGAATGTTCTCGGGTGTTTAGGAAAGCAATCGATGTGCCATCAATCTTGTTGCAGACTAATTGCGAAAGGCACTTTAGGGAAAGATGTCGAAAAAACATTTAAAATGTTATTAGGGATATGTCAAGTTTTGTTGAGCACTCAAATGCTCTCGAAAGTACTTAACAAATGTTAAAGCTTTTAGGAATCCTCCCCTAAGCTGACTGGTGCTCAAGGGAAAAATTAATGTTCCATTGATATTTTTGCAGACCTCCCCCAAGGTCATAATGCCCAATGGAACACTCAAGGTTCCATTGAGCTTTTTGCATCCTTTTCCAGGTGCTGTATTATGAGCAAGAATTGTTCCAGAAAGATTCTCTCTACTACTAGGTCTATAGAGCTCTTGAGTGCCTTCAAGAGCACTTGACAAGTGAACAAGCTTTTTGGAGACCTCCTCAAAACTCCGAGTGTAAATAACCTATAAAAAAACTAAGGAAAGATGAAACCCTTACTGAAGAATGTTCACTTGAGCACACT
>Ga0209611_10009150_pt1 | contig 15113 bp, 4 predicted proteins | sample S1TSphgellanicum_3_FD_187693 | JGI IMG/M metagenome (GOLD analysis project Ga0209611, IMG submission 187693) | Host-associated microbial communities from peat moss isolated from Minnesota, USA - S1T2_Fc - Sphagnum magellanicum MG (SPAdes) (version 2) | ecosystem: Host-associated > Plants > Peat... | reverse complement strand
TTGCAAAATTCAGTTGTTTTCAAAGGAGTGCAAATTATTGCCTTATCATAGCACAATTGGCCTTCTAATTCTCTTATATTAAAGATAGTGCTATGTACGACACCAAAAATGCCCTAGGGGAAGCAAACTTTGTAATATGTTAAGAGTCATGTTTCAAATTCATTTTGGAAGCTTGGTGAGATGTGTGATGTCATGTTGGAATTTGTAGGAACAATCAAGACATGTCGAGATATCGATAGGGTGCTTGTGGGCGTGAAGGATATGGCAAGGGCACACATATTGGCATATGAGTCTCCACATGCCACTGGCCGCAACATATGTTGCAGTACACCAGTCGATTTTGATCTTGGGGGACTTTTGACCAAGCTGTATCCTACATACCCCATTGCTGCCAAGTAAGTTATGTAGGAAGAATTAAACAAATAAATTTGTTTTGTGAATCATTCCTCCTACACAATTAAACTTCAATTTCGCTTGGTTTTGTCATGTCAACAATTGATTTATTAATATTTTCGTAGGATCCTAAGAGTGTGGCAGTAGTCTCATAAAGAAATGAAAGTGATATAAAGAAATGAAAGTGATCAGATGTTTTTTTATGTAGGTGAAAGGTTACCGATGGTTTAACCCCATTGGGTCATTTCTTGTTTTTTCACTATCAACTTGACTAGGGACCTTTAAAACCTACATTGGATTTTTTAGTTTATCGGCTAGAGAACACATTAATTATCTAATCTAAAAAGATGACAAGTTTTACAAAAACATAATTGTAGCTTGTAGACATTTTCCAAAAGCTTCTTGTTTGTTTCTTGTGATACCTAGTGGGTATCTAATGAGTACCCATGAAGTATCATGGGAAATTGTTTTTGAAAAAATACACAAATGGTTTTTACATCATGTAAAGCCTTTGGGGGGTAGGCTTTATAAGAATTGAGTTGGCACTTGGCTCCACTTCATAGGGCCCTTATTACCATAAAGTCCACCCCCTTGTGCTTTACCCTACACTTATAACCTCAATACCCTTGACAAAGAAGGAAGTGAGCAAATGGGAGCCTTCTCCTATAAGTTATTCCCCCTTATCATTTAGGAAAGAATACCCAAATATTATATGAAACCAAATTTAAAGACGTAGGTAATGGATCATAGTAGTCACACCCAATTGCATTTTTTTGCAAATTTTTTTTTAGTTTCCAATTGAAGTTGATATTGATGGTTTAACTGATGGGGCATGGACTTGCAGGGATGATGAGGCTATACTAACGGTACCGTTAGGCCATATGTCAACCGATAAATTGAATGAACTTGGATTCCAATACCAACAACCCATTGAAGATGCAATTAGTGGCGTAGTAACCAGCTTAAAGGAGCATGGGTGGTTGGCTTAAGGGAAGTGGATGGTCTATTGGCTTTATGCTTATACAACCTATTATTGCAAAATTGATGAAGAAACTTTTGTTCTATAACAAGTTCATTTCATAAGTTACACATATGAAGTTTCTCAAAAGGTTCATAAAACATTATATAGAAATGAATGAACCTTTTTTGTCCTTAGCTTTGTCATCCATGTCTTTAGTTGATTTCATGTTGGACATCTTCATGTAAAAAGGCTTGTTTTGCTCTTGACACCTTTTGGGTCAAGAAGTTAGCCACCATGTTGTAATATTGTAATATATTTCTTGTTTTGCAATGTTATTTCATATTCAATAATACATTTAAAATTCCAATGATATCTTGGATATTTTAATTTGGGGTATTTTGTTAGTATTATCATAGTGTATTGGTAGTTGGAAAGGTTCAAAAGTCACCCAAATCATCAAGTAGACAATATAGCCAAAATGGTTCAATCAAAATGATCTTACTTGATTAAGAGCATCAAAGATTACATTTATTCATGTTGAAGTAATATCAAAATCAAAGTTGAGTATGTCAATCACAACTACCTCCTCTTCAATGAATGGAATCACTTCCACATCTACAAAGCTTGTTTGATCAAACTCAATGTAATGTTTTTTTCCCTTGCAATTTATGGCCTACATAACAACTATGATTTCTTGTATTTGAAATAGGCAACAAACACAAAATCATTCCTCCACAAAGTGAGATAATAAGTTTATACAAGACACATTTGAAAAAACACCACATTGGTGGTGTTTTTTCAAATGTTTCTTATTTGTATAAACTTGTGAGATCATTGATGGTGTTTTAAAAATATTTTATGCCAAGGTATTGGGATTCTAGGCAATTGTCTAAAGAAACACACATGTCATAACCCTTTTTCATTGAATGGTGATTATCTTACAAGGTGATGTTTTCCTTTTTCACTTAACAAATAACCACATGCAAATTGCCCCTTAATTTTTATTGTGGCAAATTTTAAGCTCACTTCATCTTCCTGCACAAACAATGGAAGCAAATATCATGAAATAATCCTTCAGGAATAGACTTGTCACTTTGGATTTTCTACTTACCTTGTGCTTGTCCTCTTGGTTAAAGGTCACTTTGAATTTGGTGGCGAACCGGTTCTTGTCCTTTTTTCAAACAAACCATATTGTCCTACAATTTTATTTTTACTTTGTCAACTTTTTTTCATTGAAAATCACCTCTTTGTTTGATATTTGGGGGTGTTTAAAACCTATGATTTTATTTTTACTTTGTCAACTTTTTTTCATTGACAATCACCTCATTGCTTGGTTTTGGGGGTGTTAAAACCTTTACATCCCATCTCAATTGGGTATCCTCTTGGATGTCCCCTTTCATTACTTTAGGCATGCATTTTTGCATGCCCTTCCTCATCCATTAAGGCTTGTTCTTCATCCTCTAGCTTTCGTTATTCTTTAAGACCTTCCATTCTAATTTTTCCTCCTTGGTTTTATTTGGCCTTTGGTTCTCCTTTTTTTTTCATGTAGTTATAGGATTCTCATTATTGTATTTTAGGTGAACCAATTTTTACAAAACCTTTGTAATTTCTTTATAAGATATTAATTTTCAAATAAAAATTACTTTTAACAATCAAGGGCCACATTTAAAGGAGTTCAAGTGGGGGAACATTAAATAGACCAGTGCAACAATCATTACAATGAATATTATATAAAACAAACAACCAACATGAAAGGTATTTTTCAACTTTTTGAAATGTATGATTATTATTAAAAATATGCATTTTTCAATGAAAGATATGAAATGCATTAGTTTAGGAAAGGAAAAATTACATTCAAATTTGATGGCATTTCATTTTAAAGATTTATTCATTTTTTTCAACAATTATCTTCAAATGCCACCTTGTATAAAAATGCCTTAGAACTTTTGGAAATTTTGACAATGGATGAAAATTATGCATATTTGAATAATTTTAAAAATTGAATGGTGGATGAAAGTAACATAGTTGAATCCAAAGTAGTTGAACAATGGATTTTTGTGCAATACCCCATTGCCTCATTGCCTCACAAAAGTTGAAACAATTCACCTTTGAAATGTCTTCCTAAAAGAAGTGGGGCCAACTTCCCCAAATTTTTGTCCATCAAAAGCAATTTCCTTGACAAAGTTTTGCAAAGTTTTCCAAACCTTTGAATGCATTGTACAATTACCACACATGTTTTCCTTGAAAAATTGTAGCAAACATGTTTTTCATATTTTCATCCATTCACATAAACAACTTTGGATGCCTTCCCTTGGAAAGTGATGCCAACTTCTTTAAATCCATTTTGTGAGTTTTTCATATGTTTTCTTGGAGGAAGTATGGTGAAATTTATTCATATCTCATCCTAATTGTGCAATTCTCACAAAAGTTTTCCTTAAAGAAGTGTGACCAAATTCCCCATATTTTCATTCATTGTGCAATCTTTCAAAAAATTAAGGCATTCTACACAAATTGGTTTTTCTCGAAATCAAATAGTGGGTAGAAATTTTATGTGTACTAACTATGTACTTGCAACATAGAGGATCAACCCAAAGAATCTAGTTTAAAGGGTAAATATTTCGATTGTGATTTATTAGAGGTAATTTGGAAGCATAGTTTTTCAAAGTTTTGTTTCCATTATCGTTATTTTCTCACATGAATATAAATACATTCGGTATAAGGTTCAATCATATTTGAGTTGATATAATGCATTTAAAAAAAAAAAAATTCAAAAATTGGTTATAACCTTTAGATTTGGAATACATCACAAGCTTGTTGTTGAATCCTAAAACCTAATGTTTAATTATTGATATATGAAACCTTATTATAGCCTCCCAAAGTCTTGCAACTTGTTTCCTTTGCAAACCTACACAAGTCAAAACAACAATAATTAATGTCCATATAATTGTATTAAATTAAAAAAAGATGAAATTGAAGTGAAATGAATGTAATTCTAAGTATCCTTGACAAAAGTTGAACCTACCAATTCCTGTAAACCAATTAAGTCAAGGATTCAATCTTGCTAATTTTTATGCAAGAGTTTGAATTGACCATAATGAATTTTAAAAGGGCAACATATCAACACATAGCCCCTTTCATATATGTTTGTGTAGGTAGATATTTTTCAAGGTGGAAAACAAAAAACTTAAACTTAGTGGAGAATTTCCACAAAGATACTAGCTCCATCAAAATTAGTTCAAACCTTGTTGTTGATCCTTTAAATACACTGCATGAAACATTTTTTAGATTTCTTACCTTCACATTAATTGTAACGTTGATTTAATTATATTTTTGGATTGAAAAACCCTTTCACATGTTGTAGTGTTTGTGCACACTAAACTTGGGAAATTTCAACATGTATATGCTAGTTGACATATTTGCATTGAAGTGATGAATTCCAAATTCTCAAGGCCCAAAGATCTTTAAGTTATATCCATGCAACTAGTAGTTGATTACAACTTGTTCAATTGAAGATTCATGCTTCATAACTAAAATGTTCACAACTTACAATTAGATCACATGTAAGTTTTTTCAATCATTATTTTTTGGAATCTAGTGATGGAATAACATTCACATATGACATAATGATAATTACTAGACTACCCAAATTGAAAGATTCCATAGTTTTTTAGTGGGTCTTTCCCCCCACCCACTAAATCCTAATAGTCAATTTTTTGCACATTCACTCACAAGTGACAACCATGAAACTTATGATTGCTAATTAGCTTATGTATTACAAGTGAAGCGTCGCTTGTAAGTGCTAAAGGAGAAATAGAGTTTATTGTTCATCGATGGTAGAAAAATGGATTCTTACTTAATGGTTCATTCCACATACAAATGGTTGCAAGTATAGAAATTAGAACCAATAACCATGTTGGATAGTGGTGAAAACTGTGAATTTTTTACATATGTTTTTTTTTTTTTGACATTTTAAAGTAATGCAATAACACAAGGCACATGTGTGGGACATGGCATTGAAAAATGGGAATCCAACAAGGGACACCTTTATATTTATAATGGATGTGCATAACCTATATAATAAATGACCTGAAAAGCTATGGTAGAAACACAAGAAAGATCCCATCAGTGTCCACATGTGGGTGACTAAAAATTAAAAAATTGTATTATGTTACGATATATATGAATATGGAATATTAAACTTGGATCCCATTTTTAACCAAGATGTGCCATTCACAATTTGAATTCAAATATAATGGCAAATGAAAATGATGATCATAAATAACAATAGGAAAAAATGTCATGTGATGTGACTTTTGGGACAAGTGAACGAAAGGTAATGAAATTGATTACAAAATGTTACAAATAATGTTTTGTGTGCATGAAAATGTCCTATTGCACATTTTTTTGGGTGACATCCTAACCTACTATAAGGTTTGCCTTATAGTATCCTTGTACATATTCGTGATATTTGATGAATTGCAAAATGGTATTTTAGTATCATTTCTCATTACATGTTGTGGCAAGGAGGAGCATTACACCATGGTTGTAAATGTTCAATCAAAGGCTATTCCAACATGTACCTTATTGGTACCCAAATGTAACTATTGTTGACAATGCATAGGTAGAGTTCAATGCAATAAGGTATTACATTAATCCACAAGAGATTGTGTTCATTTGATTTTGAAATATTTTCTTTTGACCTTGTGTGATAACTTGTTTTTGTTGCAATATTGTGTGGTTAGAGTCTCACATTTTCACATACAATGCCAAAGCTTACACATAAATTCATTTTACAAAGGATGGTTGGGGGACACCTATGTCATGTCCTTCAATATCTTTGATGTTTTCATAACCTCCTTGTCATGATTAACTTCATATTCTTCCTCCTCCCTAACCATGTTGTCCAAAGTACCTTTGCTCCTACTATCCATCGATAATACTTCTTGGTTTGTCTTAATATATATCCCATCAACCTCATTGCCCTTGTTACTACTTTCAAACAACAAAAATTTACCAACACCTGCAAAATCTCTAACACAAATAATGAACTAGAACATGAAACATGGGAAAAATGTCTTTCAATGTAAAAATAGTTCTACATGAAAATCATACTAGGGTCAACAACATGATGAAAAAACACCTTACTTGTTCTACAAATACCTAACTTGTATGCAACTATGTCTTCAAGAAGTGCATAAATGATGAGTCTAAATCAATTACAAATGACATAGGCAACTAATTTGGTCGATAAGGGCCAATCATAGAATTTCATTTATCATGTAATGTTTTGATATGTTACCATCTATTCAAATGGACATCTAAATGATATTCAAATTCTTGTTAAGTTCAAAAAATAGCGGCAAAATTCATGGCTTCATCCCCAATATTCATGTCTTTGGTGAAATTGAAAAAACACTAGAAGAAATTTTATCCATTTCAACTATATGGTTAAGACTATAAATGTGATTAATGTCCAAATCAACTACTTTTGTAGCTACAGTTGGGTTAATCCTATGTGTCATTTTAATCCTAAATGTGTGTAATCATATATGTGACTATTATAGTCACATATGTTATTATAGTGTTGACATAATCAAATGAAGTCACAAATGTGACTATAATTTATGACTATTACATGTTTAGATGGAAAAGTAAAATGAAAGTGCACATTTTTATCCAATATTGTGGATGGATCCTTGGATGGATGAAAACTTAGTTGTTTTTGCAACTAGTCATAGTTGTTTTGGCAACTAAGGCCAATAATTATTCCATTTACAATATTTTGATGATTAAAACATGTGGCATCTTTGGAATTACAATATTTTTTTGATAGTCAACTTGTTTTTAACTATTTATTGGTATTTTTTTTTGTTTATTAACATTGGCAATACAAATTATTATAGTTTTATTAAATATATTTGAGTTATGATCTATTTGTAAATATTATATATGATGATTATTTAATTATATATTATACATGTAAATTAACTTTTATTGGTAAAATTACAACTTATTATAATCATAATCAAATATGATATATATTTTAATCAAATAGAGGTTTAAAATGTTTAAAAAATATATCATGTATTTGATCATAAGACTTTTACCATAACTTTATATATTATATTTGTAAAAATATAAAACTTAAAATTCCATAAACTCATTAATTATCTAACATTAATAAATGTGATTTAGATTAAAATCTAAAACATAGAAAATACTATACATCATAAATATTATAACTCATTTTTTCTTTATTTTTTTTGAAATGTGATAGATATATTATCCATTGATATAAATTATATATGAGTTAATTAAAATATGATATATTATAATCACATTGTATAATTTTTTATGAAATGAAGCATTAATATGTGGGAGATAAATTATTTATTTATTATTAAATATTAGTCGTAAAATATTTTTAATTTATAAATCATGTGCTTGAAAAAAAATTCTAACAAATCATCATCAAAATGCAATTCAATTTTACAAAGTTTTGAAAACATTTATTCCAATTAATGTACATTTTTGGAAGAAAAACATATTTAATCATGTATGTACTTTAAGAATCAACTTTAAAAATTTCCATTTGGACAAATATCAATCAAATATGAAATATTGATATTGATGTTTGGGCAATGTTTAAAATCAAGTATGGGTTAAATAGAATGCATTCCACTATATTTGCACATCAGGTGGGGTGGTTTGATTGTAGAGGAATTGATATCCATCCTTGGGGTCTAAGTATCAAACCTCACAAATTACGTAATTGTGGTCAACAATGATATGTTGACTGTATGTACCTTACATAATTAGGCTACTTAACCTAGGTGCCTACCTAGCTATTTAAATTAATTTTTTAGCCTAGCTTAAGTAATGACACATGTCAACAACTCATAGGCTGAAATTTTATCAAATTATTAATAATATCAATTATTTTATTTTATTATTTATATAAAAATAAATAATGTACTTAATATATGTGATTTAAAAATATATTAAATCATTTAAATTTAATTATTTGAAAAAAATTGCCCAATATTTTATGTAGTCGTATCTATAATTGCACAGTCCTACAATTAGTCATTGGATGAAAAATCCTTGTAGTCACAAGTAATGGGGGACTTTATATGCCACATGGAGTTTTTTGCAACTAGTCATCTTTTGCCACTTGTCCAAAGCAAGTATAGGGTTTGTAATCACATGTGTCTATTACGACTAAAATTTTGTCTTTTGCAATTAAAGTTGTAGCCATTTATTTCCAAATTTCTTCCAATGAAAATAATGGTCAAAGTTATAACTAAATAAAAAAAAAAGAACATATAGAAAATAATGATGGACAAAATGAGATGGGAAAAACAAGAAGAGAATGTTGGAGATGATAACATTAAGGACTACCACCCAAGGATAAATGTTTGTGGGCATTGTGGTTACAATGTGTAAAATTTATGCAAGGAAAAATGAACAAATATGATGCAATCGAAAAAGAAATGCCACATAGATGGCTTAACATCAAGACTAGTAATAAGCTTTTGGTGATCACCCCAATGAAATTGTCTTGGCAAGCTTTCAAACATATGATGAATGAAAGGAATGGGAAGCATAGGGGGTGTTATTCAAGGGAATCCACCAATAACATGCCATAATGAAACATTGTCTGACTATTTTGACATTTCCATTAAGGATTATAGTGGTGTTGCCATTGGGTTTACTGATGAAAACTTCAAAAAGAACGAACTCCCTACCATAATAATGATGGTGACCTCTATCACAATGGTGGTGGTTCACCTTATAATGGTAAAGTAGCAATGGAAAGGTTGGGAAAAGCTTTAAATGACCTTTCATCAAAGGGGACATTGTGGGTGCAAGGGTTCATTATTTGAAACGAAAAGTTTTTTTTACCAAGAATGATGTTTTAGTGGGTTGCATCCCTTGTAATTTGGAAAACACCTTGTATCCCAGCATTGGGTTTTGAAGCAAGAATGTGACCATGGATGTAAATTTCAGCCCAAAAGTTGCCCAAATTTAAATTGTGATATGCAACATTAAATTCCAATAAATGGTGGTTGTGACATAAATAAACCCTTCCACCTTTATTTTGATAGGGATTGTAATTGTTGTTCATGTTAACCATATTAAACTACTCTAAGTGAATCCTTGTTTATATGATGTTTGATATGACAAGTGTCACCATTCATGTTGATACAAATGGTCTTCCAAAAAAAATTAAACCTTGTTCTATATGGAACTTGAGTAACTAAAACTTAAAACAATAAGACCTTTCGTGACAAGAATTGCACTTGTGAGAAATTTCACAATGACCTCCTCAAATGAAAGTTCATAAATGCAATAAGCATTTGGTGACCTTCAAGGATTAGTTAGGATAGTTTTACTAAGCATTTTTCATGCAAGTTCAAATACCAAAGTCACCAGAGAAAGACCAAGAGAGTATAAGAAGTAGGTGTGAATCAAATTTTGAATTTAGAGGAATTACTTTGTAGCACTCCTCTAGCTAACTTAAGTAGAAATTTATAGAATGTCTTTTGTCACCTACTAGGTGGGCTACTTGGGAGCTTTGGTGACCTTATGGTTTCATTACCTCCATTTTCAAAATGGGATTCTTCAAAAGTTGACTCCATGTCCTTCAATTGTTGCATTTCTCAAATAAGCTTCTTCAACTCCTATGAAAGGCCATATTGCAATTCAACGCCATAACTATCTTGACTATCCTAGAGTGTGCGAAGGCCAGGAAAAGGCGCCACTCTAATATGAAAACTACCAAAAACTCAATCTCTGAGGATGAAGTGGATCCTTTTGGATGTGTAGAACATTTGTCTTTCAAATAAAACTAAGCTCAACAAGAAAAATAAGTTAACTACAGTATGTATTAATAATACATTAATGCACTATCTTTTATAGTCCACAAACATAAGATTTGCATGATGGCCATGGAAACATGTTGTGTATAGGTAGCTCCTTATCCAACCATATGACCATGAATTATAGAAAATTGAGATACACTTGCCCCTCAACTATAAACTCCATGCCACATGGGAATTGTGACAGTGGGTAAGATGCAAATTAAAGCTTGACTTGAGGTGATATAAAGAGATTAATAATGACCAGGAGAAGTATTCTTCCTACCAAAGAAGCATTTCGTAAAAGTAGCAGACAAACAGTTTGTTACTTTTTAACTACCCACCTAGTTTGGTTTAAGGCCCTTGCAAAAGCAAATTGTTATGTTATGTTAATTTCTTTTATTGTGTTTAAAGGCACACACACACACACACAAATAGATCTAGTAAACAAATAGGTCAACAAAGAATTAAGAAATAGTGAGTACTTGTCAATCTAGGTAAATATCACTAGAATATGAAAAGACTTCATGTGTTGCAACTTCATCTCCACTCAAAAGGCCTTCTAGCCAAAAGCTTGCTTCCTTCTATGGTGCCATGTCTTCCTATGAAGCCACAAACATTAAATTGTTGAAGATACTAGTCCATTGAAATGACACATCTCACCCTTTTCTTCCCCTTGCAAAGTTTGTCAAGTGTCTGTATTTGGATATGTGGAAAAAGCAAGTCAAATTTCTTGAGATCTATTTAGTTTCATATATAAAAAAGTTTGATGTTAAATGTAGCACATGGGAAATCTTGGCTAGAATGGTCTCATCATTCAAATCCAATTCATTCAACTCATTCATTGGAAATGAGAACAAATCAAGTAATTTATTAAAAATGCATTGAATCTTCACTATTTCATACATGTGAACAAAAATGATGTCTCAAAGAATTTTCATTTTCCTTTTCATTAAACCTTTAATAAATAAACCTATATAAGATCAATATGCAATTCTTTTTGGAATTTAAAATAAATAAATAAAATTAAAGAATAGACTTTTGTGCCTTTTAAACATATAATGAATCAATCCAAGTTATAAAAATGTTGTTTTGTATTTTTTGTATTTATTCATTTAAATGTAGTTTGAAATTAAAATTTTAATTTATTGGAGATACAATATGTGAAAATAATAATATTTAAAATTCCACAATTATTAATTTATATACATGTTTTTTTTAATGTCATAATTTGTATTATATTTTATTATGAATAGTAAATTTTCATATTATTTTTTAAGGTTTGATTTAATTCATTAAATTAAATTAAATTAAATTCAAAGTATTAATAAAATCCAATTTCTATGAAATGTTTTTGGATAAATTAATAAATATAAAATTCTAGTAAATAAGTAAATTTGGATCAAATTCCATATTTTTTACTACCCATTACATGGAAACTTGCAAAATAATGGAATTTTGGGACATTTGGGTTTCTTTAGATATAATTAATAGGACTATATATCATTATTTAAAGTCAAAAAGTTCAAGGAGGATATTCATCAAAATAAGCCTTGAGCAAGAGACCCAACTTGAATGTTTTCAAGGTGAATATTCATATTGTGGTTCAAATAAAATTGAAACAAGTTCAAAATTTTCATTTTTTATGTGTGAATTAAAAAAGAAAATCCAAAAATATTGGAAAGTTTTGCCAATGTTTCAAAACCACAATATTGAAAGAAAGATTTTTTTTAACAAGCCATAACATGTATAATAACAAGCTTCATAAACATTAATATGTTGTAGAAGTTTATGTAATATTTATTTTAAAAATAATACCATGTACCATTAGATCCAAGCTAGGTTCAATTTTGTGGACTTAATTTTACATCAAATTTTATATAAGAATTTTGAATACATTGTAAACCCAATTGCATCCAAATGAAAATAATAATATTAATGCATTATTTTTTGAAGGTGAAAAAGAAATTTCAATTTGCAAATATGAACCCCCCATCAAGGTTTTTTAAGTTTGAAAAACTAGTCAAACAAGGTCAATTTCACACATACTAATTTTTAAAATATTATTATAGTCATGTAGAGTCATGTAGTCATTAAATGACTATAATCATAAAAATGGCATAGTTGCAAAACATATATTATTATATGACTAGATTGGGACACTTGTCATATATGTTCAAGTCATGGATGCCACATTTTGGCATAGGAATATATTCATAGTAAAACATTCATACATGTGTCAAACAAATCACAAAGGAATCAAAGGCTTTCAATATGAAAATCTTGGAGATGTATAAAATACCCTTTCCAAGTGCCAAATGCAAGTGACCATGAAATCCACATCAAAATTTTGTGCATGGAAGAAAACAAGTGTAACAATAGGGTTGATCGTTTGTAGTTTGATGATATTCAAATTACTAGTTAAGTTGAAAGAAATAGTGGTCAAAATCATATCTAAATAATAAAAGGAACATATATAGAAACTAATGATGGACACAATGAGAAGGAAAAAATGAAAAACCATTTTGATCCTTCAATGGAAGAAGAAACATTAAACACATGGTTTAACATCAAGACTAGTAGCAAGCTTTTGGTGATCACTCAAATGAAATTGTTTTGAAAACGTGTTAAACATATGAAGGATGAAAGGAGTGGCAAGCATGAGGATGTTATTCAAGAGAATTGGACAACAATGTGCCATCATGAAACATTGTTTTACTATTTTGAAATCACCATCAGCAAGGATTTTGGTTATGGTGATTGTGTTGCCATTGGGTTTACTAATAGAAACTTCAAGAAAAATCAAATGTTTGAGTGGGAACTCAACACCTATGGCTACCAAGTGATGGTGAACTCTATCACAATAGTTGTAAAACACCATATAGTGATAGGGTGAAAAGATTGGGAAAGACTTTGGGCAAATCTTCATTATGTGGGATGTTGTGGGTGTAGGGGTCAATTATTTGAAACAAGAGGTTTTTTTCACAAAGAACTTTTTTGTAGTGGGTAGCATTATAATTTTTAAAACACCTTGTATCCCACCATTGAGTTTGGGGCAAGAGTGTGACTATGGATGTAAATTTCAGCCCAAAAGGTGGCTTAGATGTAAATCATGATATGTGAAATTGTAACCTTAAACCATAAAAAAATGGTGGTTGTCACATAAATAAACACATCCACCTTTTTCTCAATAGGCATTGTAATTGCCATTCAAATTAACCATATTAACTCTCCAAGTGAATCCTTGTTTATATGATGTTTGATGTTCCAATTTCATCATTCTATTGATATAAATGGGCTTATAGAAAAAATTAATGCATGTTGTATATGGAATTTGAAATATAAGTAGAACTTAAGTTTAGTGTATTATTACTACCATTACCAATTAAGTACATGTGCCCATTTACCTTTGCCCATTGGAGGTGTGAATTTCCTTGACTCCTTAATCATCAATTTTGTCCTTGTCCAACACATTCTTGTTTCCTCAACTTTTTTTCATTATATTTCATTTTTTTTCTTTCAAAGTATATGTCATAAATCTTGTACATATTCCTTAAGCAAACTTGCTCATCCCAAAAGTTGATTTATAACATATGCATTTATTTGGGGGATTCCTTACAACAAGCACAACAATCATTGTTAAACATGGGAAACTATGATCAAGTGCAAACACAAATATTTGGAATTAAAAGAATGTGATATAATCAAATCATCTATTGATAGATTAAGAAATATTTAAAAGCTTGCCCTATGTTTTTTTTCTCATTTTCATTTAAATTATGAAAATGACAAGGCATGAACCAACCATGGCAAGAACTAAACATCATGTATTTTGTCTCTTGATGGTATGCAAATTGGAATGCTTGGATGAACAAATACAATTGTGAAACCAAAAAACCTATTTCTAGAAAAATAAAATAATCTATGTTGTATAGTTGAATGGAAATATGACCCTAATTTTTTTCTTTATTCTAGTCAAGTGATGTAGGTGGCTATTCTCCTTTACAAATAGTAAAAGAAATTTGGAAATTAACCACCAATTTTTCACTTGACATTTTAGTTGAAATGGACATATGCAATTAAAAATGCCTATAGTTGCCTTGAACAAATGCCATAAGACAACTAGTTGTAAAAGACACCACATGGCATGGTAATCAAACCGGTAGTCACATAATGTTACAACTGCATTTGTGCATACCATGACATAATAATGAAAGACATCAAATTGTAAATTATATATGTATAAGTTATATGATTATTTAGATAAAATGCTGATTATTTATATATATATATCATTATTTTCATCCTATGAGTTGTTGAAAAATGTCATTACCTCTAGGTTAAGCTGAAAATCTAAGTTAAGGAGCTAGGTAGGCACCTAGGAAATATAGCCTACATAAGCCACCTAGGCTGAATATTCTTGCCAATGTTTGTGGTTTTCAATGTTGCCATGTTTTCCTATGAACCTATAAACATTCAAATGTTAAAGATACTAGTTCATTAAAATGACATTTCTTACCTTTTTTTTTCACCTCACAAAGTTTGTTAAATGTTTATACTTGGATATTTGGAGAAAATAAATTAAATGTCATGAGATCAATTTGGTTGATGTTAAATGTAACACGTAGGAAATCTTCTCTGGATTGGTGTCATCATTCAAATCTTGTTCATTTCGTTTGTGTATTGGCGGTGAATCAAAAGTGTTAGGCAGATCATCACCTTTCCCAAGCTTAATGTGTGTTGGCTAGTTAAAATTGTGGGTTTTGATTCTGATTTTTAAAAACCAAATTAAAACCAAGTTTAGAATTCAATTTAATTTTAAAACTTGAACTAAACTTGGTTTTGGAACTAGAATTGGAACCAAAAAAATTTCTTAAAAAAATTTGGGCAAAAAGGTT
>Ga0209611_10009145_pt1 | contig 15118 bp, 10 predicted proteins | sample S1TSphgellanicum_3_FD_187693 | JGI IMG/M metagenome (GOLD analysis project Ga0209611, IMG submission 187693) | Host-associated microbial communities from peat moss isolated from Minnesota, USA - S1T2_Fc - Sphagnum magellanicum MG (SPAdes) (version 2) | ecosystem: Host-associated > Plants > Peat... | reverse complement strand
GTCCTCATGGGGTCATGTACAGCTCCTGATTTGTGTCATGTTCAACCTGTGAGCTTTTGAGAAAGAATGAAGGGGGCAGCATCCATCTGACCACAAAAGCTAACTTTGTGTGTATGTAGCTTATGTAGATTGACCCTTTTGATCTGCCTTAAATTTTGTGTGAACAGAGCTTATGTAGATCGACCCTTTTGATCTGCCTCAAATTTTGTGTGAGTTTTGCTTTGTTTCAAGTTGGCATCACCAGTTCCCATAAAAAGAACAATGGTCTCTTCCAGAGACATCTGATTTTTTTAAAGAGGGGATGAATGCAGAACATGCCGACTTGGTGAATGCACTTAACATCAAAAGGTGAGTGAGGTCACATCTGATTCAAAGAAAAGGGGACGAATGCAGAACATGCTGACTTGGTGAATGCACTTAACATACAAAGGTGAGCAAGGTGACATCCGATTCAAAGAAAAGGGGACAAATGCAGAACATGCCAACTTGGTGAATGCACTTAACATACAAAGGTGGGTGAGGTCACATCTGATTCAGAGAAAAGGGGATGAATGCAGAACATGCCAACTTGGTGAATGCACTTAACATCCAAAGGTGTGGGACGAGTTAGACGGGTTACTTGGTTCCAAGTTCCCATTGGTTGTAATTTCATTTCTTTGGGCTTGGCTAAGGAGTAGGTACGTATTCATTGCCATGAGCCTGGGCTACACAGGTTGCCATAAACCTAACTTACCTAGTCAAGGTGTGGGCAATCCGAGACCACATTCATGCATTAGGTGTTTGTGGAATAGCGAAAAGGTTATTGCTTATTACCACCGACCATAAACCATGATGTTACATATACGGAATGTTGTGAAATGTGGCTAGCCTCTCAATCCTGGGTATTTTGGATACTCTTATTGCACAGATAAGAAGCCTGGGTGAATATTCCTCTTCATCAAGAAGCATCCATGATCTTTGATTAGGAAAAGTGTTTGAAAAAAAAAAAAAAAAAAGCCTGAGCTCATTACCTAATGCTATAAGAATATTGTTTTAACTTGGGGTCTCTTGACCTTTGATTGGGTGGAAGCACACTAAGCCTTTCAAAAATTGTTGTTACAAATATAATATGTTTGCTTACATTTAGTTTCTTTTGGTAGGTATGGACATCTTCTTTTTCTTTTTTTTTTGTGTTAAATTTATTTGATTAGTTTAAAACTTCAGCTAGTCAATTTTTTAATAAAATCCAATAAACATTGACAATTTTGAATGATATGGAGTATATTTGGGATGAAAGAATACTTATCATGGAGTAGGAAAAATTGCATGTATTTCAAAACTACAGTTGTCAATGGAATTTTTTGGTGGATGATATTGATCAACTAAATTTAAGGCCATTCAAAAGTTTAGGATTATTTTATTGATTTTTTTTTTAAGTGTTTTTTTGTACTTTTAGAGCAATTTTAAAGTTGTAATAGTTTCTTCTTTTTTTTTTAAAACCACTACCATAGAAAAGAGGAAGAGATATTATAATTGTGCATTGCATTATTTTTTCAATTTTCTTTTGTTTTGGTAATGTTTCATGAGCCATAAACACATTGAAGCCCTATGGTTGTAAGAAAAAGCATATGTTATATATTATATATACATTGATTGTATACAATCCTCATTATTTAATTGTTTAATCAAGATTAGTTTTGACTTAAAGTGAGTTTTGAATTCCCAAACTATAGTCATGCACATTTTTTTTTTAAATTCTTGTGTTTAAGATTGCCAAAGGATGTTGGATCAAAATTTCAACTAACTACATACAATGATATTGGTTATTCATCACCTTGTTTTGCCAAAAAAAATTCAATCCCAATGTGCTTTCACATGATTATGGATATATTCCACACCATGGGTTAGCATTAATGATAATATCCTTTTTGCTATTTCATAAGTATTTGTTACCTTGATCCTAACTATAGGTTGTTGTAATAAGCCATCACCTATTAGTTGAAGTGTGGATAAAATGAAACCAAATTGATAGTCTATTGGAACATATGGCTCAACAAAAGGTGTGAATTGGCCAAGACCAATTAGTTGATGGTTTGCTATAATATATAGCTAAGAAAAATGTGAAGAATATCATACATAGTTGAGGTTGCAACATTGCAACATTGATTAATTGCCTATTATAAACTATTAACCAATGTATTTGAATGGTGTCAGTAAGAATGGCAATGCTACAAACCATAATTGCATTATTGTCAATAAAAAAATGCCACAAATTAGCAAACTTTCTCAAATCTTCCATTATGAATATTCATTTTGACTTCAAGGTGAATGAAGATAATTCCACCTATGGAAGGTGTTAGCAATGAAAGGGTTAGGCAAACAATAAAATGAATCCAACAAGTTCAATGTGGTAACAAGTTTTATGTTGGTTAAGGTTTTTTTAATATTTTTTTGAGGCATATTCATAATTAGGGTACCCAAAAGGATGTTCTAATTTTAAAAAAGGATTGCAAAGGACTATTTTGAACTTTTATTACATTTACTTTTTCATGATTATAGGGGATTGGTATATGACTACAATTAAAATGATGTCATGATAATTTATTTTTAAAATTTAAAAATGATTGGATAATATAGATGTCCTTTTGAATCCTTTTAAGTAATTTGAATCTTTGTCTTAATTGCAATTTTCATCTTAAAGCAATCAAAAGGAATGTATTAAACAATGTAATTGACTTCAATTTTCTTTCATGGATAAGTAATGCATACATCTATATTGACAATGTTCATATAATGCATTTGATTAAATAATATACGATATAAAAATTTTGAAGGCTACAAAATCCATTCTAAAAGGGCAACAAGGAAAATGATTCCTTTTTTTTTCCATTTGGTTGATTTTTGATATTCACTAGGCTTAAAAATCGTGGCCCCAATTGTCAACAAAATGTGTAGGAAATTTTCAAGCAAGAAAACATGTTAAGTTGTATATAAAAGCTTAATATGTATTCATTTTTTGCATTTTTGGTTTTTTACCAAAATATTTATGCATAATTACATTCACATGCGAAAAATCACCACCACCATGAAAATTATCATAATTTGAATTATCGAATATCTCTCACTTAAATTTATTCCATTTATATTTTATATTTGAAATAGATCAAAAACAAAGTCATTGAGTTTTGTGGTCAAAAAGTGGTATCTTGATTGTGAAAATTCCTTTTAATGATGCCTAAAATTGGAGGCATTTCCACATAATGCATTGGTTGAAGAATAATCCTTGGAATTGAAAATAAGATATTCAAATTTGGTGCAAAATATTTTTACAATTGGTTCATTTCCCCAAAAAATCAACTTCTTTTGCAATATCCTTGTAATTTAATTTTTGGTAGTTGGGAAAATTGGAAGGTGGGAAAAGTAAATTTAAGAAAAGTTGAAAAAGTTTGGATAGTGGATGCATGTGAAAAAGTTTTAAAAAAGGAAAACTAAAGAACTAAAAGTCTAATGGATGAACCCAAGTGTTAGGATATATATATAATTAAAGGCACATATGTATGCTTGAAAACTAATGCAACTTTGGCTAAAGTTTATTGTGATGTTAAAATATTACAACAGTTTTATAATTTAACACAAGATTGAAATTGCCCAAATATTAATTTCAAAAGTATTAATAGTCAATAATCATGCACCTTGTTAAATTCAAAGATTTATAACATTAAACATGCACACATACAATTAGATAAGATTGATAATGAAACATTGCTCAACTATCAAAAACATCATATATATATTATAATTAACTAGTTAATTCTTAATAAAAACTTATGGTTACACAATCTATTTGCAATCAATCTCTTTTTTGATACTAAAGTTCAAGGTTAGAAAGTGATCATGTAAGACAATTTTTGTGTAAAGTAATAGACTTTAGTGTAAGACATTTTGATTTTAAAAACAACCTTAAATAAATAATTGATTATTGTGATTAGTATTGAATGATTAGATCAATTCAACCTTCAACATGAGTCAAAAAGGCACCATTATGATAAAACTTAGCACATAAACTAGCAATTATGTCATCTAGAAGACTCGAGTGAAAATGATACTTTTGAAGGGTAGTTTGTGGGTCTAGTTGATTTTAAAAGAAAAATCAATTAAAGGGGTCAACCCCAAAAATTCACATTTTTTATTAACAATAACTATTAGCATAATAACAACTACTAACATGGGAACAATAAACTACCACAAGAAGAAACACAAAGCATTGTCCATCCAGAATTGGATCATCTAAATGAAACCTCATGACACTACAAAAAAACACAACTTTTTTTACTAAAAATATTGACCAGAAAATACCCCAATTGTCACCATGTTCAACTTGACCAAATGCCATTTTGACTAGGTCCTTTTGGTTGGTTTTTTTTATTGGATTTTTTTGACAAGTCAACAATATTTTGACAACGACTATATGTATGATTTTAAATATTTAGGACTTTTCAAAAGTTCAAAAATGCAAACACAAAATTTACACCATTAAATTTTTAAGCATTCAATTATAATACGACTTGGTGGCCACTAGGTTGCTTAAAAGAAAACAAAAAAAAATTGAAGGACTAATGAAATGTAATTTACATAGATCAAACAAATGTATTGAATATTTGAAATCCAAACTAAACCTTGAGGCATGGTGGCCACCAGACCTATAACAAGAAGAAAAGAAGTTGCAAATTTTAAAAAGTTCAAATTACATAATAAATAAAAGGAAAAGAAGTTGCAAAATTCAAAAAATCTAAATTACATAACAAGTGAACAAATTTTATTGATTTTTTTATATACAAATTGAACTTGGTGACACCAAGTCATTAAAACACTTGTAATGATTTCATGAAGAGTCTTGAAATGAAAATTCCACTATTAAAAAAAACTTTTTTCTAGAAACCATAAAGGATAATCTAAATTTGAAAGATAATTTGAAAGATCATGTCAAATCCTCCTAGTATTAAAAGTTTTGTGATTGTCCATGCTCAATTATGCAACATCAACACCATCTTGAATAAAAAACTACTCGTGGCCAACATCGTTTTCTCCCTTTCAAAGCTATAAACAACAATTCAAACTAATTGCAAATAGAAGTCAATACTAGAAAATGAGTGCATATGAAAACATATAACAATGTATAAAAGTTATAACATTAAAAATGACTTTAAAAAATGAAAAAAATGAAATGAAATGATCCAAAATGCATACCTAAAGGGGGTTGGTTATTACAAACATCACCATTATCATTATCCATATACTATACAAACAATGGTTTTTCCTTTTATTAGTGTAGCTAACCTAAGGAAACTTGAACTAAAACAACAAAATGTGTCAACAAAACACGATACAAAAGTGCAATAGGATAATGTGTTATTTAGAACTAAAGAAATCAATTAATGGTGAAATGTCCATGTGCTATCAATAATTAGTTTTATGGGTTTACAGAATACACCATCATAAGAAAAATCCGTAATTGTTTCCAACAAGCACCGAGCGGCCACTAGGCAAGGTAATGATACTTCAAAAAAACCATGAAATATAAGGGGAATGTTGAACCATGTGCATGAGGTGTTTGGTGGCCACCAAGCCACATGCATACAAATCTTTAAATGGTTCATGATAGCTTAATAATATGATTTTTAAATCCATAATTTTCAAATCAAAACCATTCGGCATTTGGGGGCAACTAGGTCGTGTGGCACAATGCATTACATTGGAATCGAGTCAATTAGGCTAGACAACAAATAATAAAGTTAAACCATCCATGCATTGTAATTCAAATAAATCATCCATACATAATGATTTACCTATAAATAAATAATATATTTCCCTTCTTTTTATTTATAGATCTCAATTTGAACCTATTACAAAAAGTGTCATCACATTTGGTAGAACAACAAACATTAAATTTTGCATACCAAGGGTTGCCAAAAACACATCCATAATGTTACTGAAAGGATTCAATTCTAGAAATTTATAAACCCACATTTTAAACAAATGCAAGGATTCCAAGTAAAGGAGAATGATTCCAAGCAAATAATTATTGTTTGTATGGGACCCATAAAAGGTGTCAAAGAAGACATGGCATTAAAAGGAGGATTAAACATACTCTTGTGAGGCATGTAATCTACCAACAAGGTATTCTCAAAGGTCATACTAGGGAAGAGATGAAAGAAATTGTCTAGGTTTTTATGAAAAATAGTCTTTTTAGACTCTCATATAGGAATTGATCATTTTTGAAATAAAGTGTTTGGTATAAGATTTTGGAAGAAGGGAGGATAATGCCAAATTTTTCAACAATTATTTCCAAATGTCTGGTAAAGTTTTTCCTTGTTGCCAAAAATCAAATGTACATGGCGAATTTCTTTATCTAAGTGAAAAGGAATTCTTTCAACTTAGGTCTCAAAAGCAGGCCACCACTTCTGCATCTTTGATGTCCACAACCTTATTGCATTCCAAAACACAATTTGGATCATCTATATCAAGTAAACCTTCACTTAGTTACACCCCATCTTCCTTCACCTTGGATTCCTCTAATCTCGTGTCCAATTTCAAATTAGGAGGGGTTTGCTCAAGGGTTTTAAGTCCTAGAACCAAAATGTAAGCCATGCCTTTCAAGATGACCTACAAGTCCCCTCTTGAATGCACTAAGTCTTCAATTACATTCAATCTAGTGTCTAGCAAATCTTGCATGGGCGAGGGGGTGTCTTTTGTACCACTATCAACATTCTTTAGTAACCACTCTTTGATGTGCACGAAGGAGTTTGACATGGACTCCATCTTCAAGTCCATGGACTCCACTTTGGCTCCCATGGCCTTCACCTTGGCCTCCAAAGCATTCCTCCACTTGTTGTCTAGTAGATGGTGCGTGGCAGTAATCACCACCTTATTTTTCTTTTTACCTCTTGTGTTGCCCTTAATAGCCTACCCAAAAGATCTAAAAAACACAAAAAATTGAACTACCATGTCAAAGTCAACTATGGTTAAACATTTTTCTCTAGCACAATTGTTGGTCTTAATAACATATCAACAAAAGCCCCCCATTATGAACTAGATGTAACCAATAATTTAGCAATAAGTTTGCATCTCAAAGTGGCACCAATGACTATGTTCATCACTTACCCATGCACACCCATATATCACCACATTGCAATCCCACCCACCAACCAAAAAGATAAATAACTCACCTTGACATTCTTGTCATTGGATGGCAGACCATCTCTCATGTTCATCTCCCTATCAACCTCATCTTCATCACCTAAATTGATAGTTACACCCACACCCTACATGCCATAAAAATGGTGTTGATTTATCAATACAATTTCACAGCATCTAAAACTATGAACCAAACTTTACCTACCACATGAAGGTTAGAGAAATGACTAAGATTTCACCACCATCTAGTTTGGCCATGAATATCCCACCAACAACCCACTCACATACCACCGTAGGATCGTAAACCAATGATCCAATTGACATCAATTCACTATGGGTGTTGTGTGCCCGGATGACACATCATGTGATATGTTCATGCTTTCATCATCATCATTAGACTAGTTGTGTCCCTACATGTAAACCACAAAACAACTTCCAATGAATTGTTGCATTCTCCAACTTAGGCATTTTCAAACTACCCACATGTGATCCCACCTACTGCCCTACTCACTCATGAAACCAACTTGTGTTAGGAAATTTAACATTCTACCTCCAAATCCATGGATTGTCCAAGTGACATTCTTCTAAGTGCGATGGGATTCCGTACCATTGCTCGCACTTCAATCATGCGTGAGCTTTCCATAACAGCAACTAGGGTTTTCTAGTAGGTCACCAATGCCTTCCAGCACTCCTCAAGACAATTGTCTAGTCATGCACTTTTCCCCTTTGCCACCCATTAGGATTTCCATGTTGCCTTCATAGATTAAAAATGTTTAGTCAAGTATTTCTACACAGTTTTTGGCCTTAAAGGGGGTCATAGTAAAATTGTTCTTCAAGCTCTTCATAAATTGCCTCCCATTGCCTCCTTGTGTGGTATTTCATATGTCGTACAATTAAGTCAAGATGTTGGTATGCAACATCCTTGACTACTTGTTGCCATACCCCTGTCAAGTGAGTGATCTCACTTGTTTCATTTGTGGGAATGCGAATCTTTTTGGGAGTGTGCCCATGCACCACATCGTCTTTCACCTCTTGGTGATAGGCTGCCACTTTTTGCTGACTTTGTTTATTTTATTTTGTACGCAATGCACTCCTTGCATTTGGCTAGTGTTACATAAGTATAACCCCCCCTTGTCCACATGAGGTGCTCCCATTACCACCAATATATATATTATTATCTACAAATGCACCAAGACTTAAAACATGGATTGTTTTAGGCCCTTCTACAACCTATGGAACATGTGGCTACATTTGAAAACCATGCCCATGTATGTTAATTATAAATAATCTCAACCCTAATTTGTCCATGGACAATCACCTAGATCTGACTGGTATTCATCCAATACTCAACAACAAATACTCATCTAATAAAAGCAAAGAACCTTGAACCACAATATTATGGCAATCTAAAAGATATGTGGTATTACTTAGGGTTTAGGGTTTGACAAGTCTAATTCACCCATATTTGACCAATGTAAATTACAATAACATCTGCCAAACTCCCAATGTTAAAGCAAATTGAACATTTCAGCATTCAACATCCCATTTGAGTGAATGAACAAATATGTAAAGGGGTTGATCACCAATGTGGGTCAATTTCAACAATCTTAATTCAAATGCAAGGTTAAGGTATTGAATGGGAACATCAAGAATCAGTTATTTTGTAACCTACAAAAGAAATTGTTTTGGTTACTATGGGTGTTAGGGCAACCAAAATTCATGGAATAAAAACAAAGGAAAGGACCTTGAACGGATATACATGACAGAAGTTTATTCTACATATTACAATAATAGGTTTAGGGTTTGACAAACCACCCATCACCTAGATCTAACCAAGGTAAATATTTACCACATTTGTTAAACACCCAATGTCAAAGCAAATTGAACATTTTAGCATTCAATGTGATCATCAATGCGAGTTAGATTGAACAATCTTCATCCAAATGCAAGGATTACCAACTGAGAAGGTGTATTAATAAGCAATGGCTTTGCAACCTGAAAAATAAATCAGGGGGTATTAAGGGTTTTAGGGCAACACATATTCACTGAATAAAAGCAAAGGACCTTAAGCGAAAATACCCCACATAAATTTATCCTATGGGTGAAAGCAGGAAAAACGGATCATGCATTTAGAATACCCCACATAAATTACTTTGGGTTTAGGGTTTGACACAATCTCATCCACCCACATCTAACCAAATTGTTAAATATTTATGGCATCTACCAAACTCCCAATGGAAAAGCAAATTGAACATTTGAACATTCAACATGTTCATCAATGTGGTTCAGTTTCAAAAACCCTAATTCAAATGCAACTCTCAAGGGACTGAATGGGAATATCAACCAAATAGTTTCTTTTAAAACCTGCAAAAGAAAATGGTGTGATTATTAAGGGTATTGGAGTAGAAAATATTCATTGAATAAAAGGAAAGGACCTTGAATCAAAATACTTGACAAAAGTTTATCCTATGTGGTATTATTTAAGGTTTAGGGTTTGACAAATCACCCATCACCCATATCTACCCAAAGCAAATATTTACACCATTTGCTAGACTCCCAATGTCAAAGCAAATTGAACATTTAGCATTTAGCATTTAACATGATCATCAATGCGGGTTACATTGAATGAAGATGTCTATCATTAAGTAATTGTTTTACAACCTGAAATATAAATTGGAAGTATTAAGTATTAGGGCAACAAATATTCATTGAATAAAAGCAAAAGACCTTAAACTAGAACACCACACATAAATTTATTCTATGTGGTAGTGCTTGGGGTTTAGGGTTTGACAAACTTGATTCACCCACATTTGATTAGGGTAAATATTTATAACATCTACTAAACTCCCAATGGAGAAGCAGATTGAACATTTGAGCATTTAGGATGATCATTAATGCGATTCAATTTGACCAAGGAATTAAAGGCATTAGGGCAACAAATATTCATTGAATAAAAGAAAATTGAACCAAAATATTAGAAAAAAAGTTTATTCTATATGGGATTGCTTAGGGTTTAAGGTTTGACAAATCTAATTCACTAAAATTTGACCAAGGTAAATTGCAACAACATTTACCAAATTCCCAATGTGAAAGCAAATTGAACATTTCAAGTTTCAACATCCCTAAATGAATGGATGAATAAATATGCAAACCAAAAGTTCATCAATGTCGATTAGGTTCAAGAACCTAATTTAAATGCAAGGCTTAGGGACTAAATGGGAATATTAATCAAGCAATTTCTTTTAAAACTTGCAAAAGAAATTTGGGTGGTTCTCAAAGGTATTAGGGCAAAAAAATTCATTGAATTAAAAAAAAGGACCTTGAACCAAGATATTGGCAAAAGTTTATTCTATATGGGATTGCTCAGGGTTTAGGATTTGACAAATCTAATTCATTAAAATTTGACCAAGGCAAATTGCAACAACATTTGCCAAATTCCCAATGTCAAAGTAAATTGAACACTTCAAGTTTTAGCATCCCTAAATCAAGGGATGAAAAAACATGCAAACCAAATGTTGATCAATGCGAGTCAATTTCAAAAACCTTAATCCAATTATAAGGTTTAAGGGTTGAATGGGAATATCAATTAGGCAATTGCTTTGCAACACGAAAAGAAAAATGTTTAATATTAAGGGCATTAAGGTAGCAAATATTCATTAAATAAAAGCAAAGGACCTTGAACCAACCAAAAGTTTATTTTATATGGGATTGCTTAGGGTTTAAGGTTTAATGAGTCTTATTCACCCAAATTTAATCAAGTTAAATTGCAACAAATATTGCCAAATTCCCAATGTCAAAGTAAATTGAACATTTCAAGTTTCAACATCCCTAAATCAATGGATGAACAAATATGTAAACTAAATGTTCATCAATTTGGGTCAATTTCAAGAACCCTGATTCAAGTGCAAGATGTAAGGATTAAAAGGGAATATCAAGCAAGTAGTTTTTTATATACTTGCAAAAAAAATTTATTGTGGTTATAATGGGACTTAGTGCAACAAATATTTGTTGAATAGAAACAAAAGACCTTGAACCAAAATATGCAATAGATGTTTATCCTACATGGTACAACAGTGGGTTTAGGGTTTGACAAATCACCCATCATTTAGATCTAATTAAGGCAAATAATTATAATGCGACTCAAACTGAACAACTTGCATTCAAATGCAAGGTTTAGGGGTTGAGGAGGTTTATCAATAAAAAGTTGTTTTGCAACCTGAAAAAGAAATTGGGAGGTGTTAAGTATTAGGGCAATAAATATTCATCCAATAAAAACAATGGACCTTGAATTAGAATATTAGTAGAACTTTATTTTACACAAGATTGCTTAGGGTTTGACGGATTTGATTCACCGAAATCTAACAAATGTAAATTGCAACAATGTCTACCAAACTACCAATCTAAAAACGTATTAATTGGATTCCAGGTTCAACAACCCTTTGAGTGACTAAACAAATATGCAAAACCAAACATTCATTAATCCGGGTCAATTTCAACAACCATAATTCAAATGCAAGTTTTAGGGATTGAATGGGAATATCAAGCAAGAAGCTGCTTTGCAACTTGAAAAGGAAATTGTTGTGGTTATTAAGGGTATTAGGGTCAAAGTATTCATTGAATAAAAGCAAAGGAGCTTGAACTAGAATACCCCACAAAAGTTTATCTTACATGGTATTACTTAGGGTTTAGGGTTTGACAAATCACCCATCACCCATATTTCACCAAGGAAAATATTGTGTCCAAGTTTGCAAACTTAATGGAAAAATCAATGATTGCATGTTTGGTTTGGATGGTTTGGTTCTAAGGTTGTTCATAAACACACTACATATATACCGTAATTCTAGAGTAAGAACAACATGACAAGAGGACTGACATTAGTGCAGAGGTGTTAGGGTATCAAATACTCGTCTAGTAAAAGGAAAGGTACCATGAACCACAATGCTAGGTAATTATTCTATATGGTTTTTATTACATGCATTTTTCCTAGAAAACTAGGGTTACTTTGAATCAAAAGACATATTCTAATATGTTATGACCACCCATTTGTCCATGTTGATTCACCCAAACACTAACCAATTTACATGCCATGGCGTGGGTCAAACTACCCATATAGAGGCAAAGTAAAGATTTCAAGTTTTAGCATCTGACCAAAATGACTTAAAAAGAAATTATGCTGATAAAATTTGGATTAATTACAATATCACATTCAATAATCCTAATTATGTTAAGGTAAATAATGGGATGGGAATGCTAATAATTGGCTTTCTACAACCTGAAAATAAATTGTTTGCATGGTACCCAAAACAACCACCAAACCACTACAGAAATAGAGAAGCTTTGATGGTACCCAAAATAACCAATGAATTGCTATAGAAAGATAAAAGCTTGGATGGCACCTAAATCAAAATTTGAACTACTACACAAAAATAGAAGCTCTAATGCTATCACATAATCCTTAAAACATCTTAAGCAAGATGATTTAGGAATGAAACATTGTGTTTGTAATAGCTGAGTAACGAGTGGCATTGTGCAACACACACTACATACCCAACTGTTACAAACATGATAGTAGTTACAATTCACATTGATGGAAGGTAATGGAATACAATAACACCACTTTTGTCCACAATTACATTAGAGGTGCATAACTTTTTGAACACCCAACTCTTGTTTGCAGTAGCACACATCAACTATAGAATCCACATTTTGCCAACACCAAAACTCATGAAGACAAGAAGGGAGTACAAAACAATAGCATAGTTCCAAAAATTTCATCTTGAGGTTTTGAAGATGGTGATGATATACATTTCACAAATCATAAATGATGTTGCCCCATCACTGGAAAGTGTTCGATCTCTATAATGAGTGTTCTCATGATCACCAATTTTTTACTAATTTAATGTAGGGTTTAAGGTTATTGAAGGACAAGAAACTACATTGCTTCAAATCAAAAACAATCAACAAGAGGTTAACAAAAAGCAAAATGAAGATTCTTTTTTATGAGGATGTCACAATTGTAACATATTCAACATACAAAAACATCTTGTCTACAATCTGTCCATCTCTAGAATGAAAGGGTATTTATACCAATTTTGAAAACAAATGTGTACCAAGTATAAGAACAAATGCTTGCAACAAATGATGCAAAAGATAGGGTATAGTGAGAAGAAAATATACTTAGGAAAAGGGGTGAATTTGAAAGAAGTTTACTTGCTTGCTTTTTGCACATGATCAAGTTGCCATGGGGATTATTTGACTCATATTGACACATTGCTTTATTATTCTTGGGGGGGCTTTTGTGCTACCTCATGGGGATGTTAACAAAGGAGGTCAAAACTTAGTCTCTAAGTTGTCACCAGACCATGAGCTATGAGGTTGTTCATTGGCATCTTACATATGCGACTTTAATAATTGGCATCGTTTACCCAATTTTGGCATTATGACCTTTACTTGTCAAGTTAAGGTTGTTGTTATGGTGGTCTTCTAGTGTTCCCCTTACTGCAGGAAACATGTAGGATGGTGGGCTTAAGATCCAGACAAAATTGAAATGGAAAAATGATGGTGAACAATTATGAAAGGGTCAATTACAATTGGGGTCAAGGGGGGAGGGGAAGGGGGGGTACCTTATTGTCTATTGCCAAGTAAGCTCAAAGATAGGTTATTGTGCATGGAATTTGACCTTGAACATGTGCTTGAACCATAGAGTTCACACACATTCATTGTCAAACATTCGAGAGTAGCATCAAATTCATATGATTATAATAAGATCAATGCACAAGGATATGTACATCGCTTCTCCCCAATAGGAATGCCTCACCAACTATGGATGACCTACTCTTATCCCCAATCAAAATGTGTCAGTAGTTACAATTGAAATGGAGGTGGTATTTCCTGAATTTGATCCATGCATTTCCAACTTTTTCAACAAAGTTCTTTGAGATCACTTCATCAGATTTGCTACAGTCATTCTACAAATCGTGACTTGATTTATATGCATTTTATAAGACCTTGGATTGTAATGGTCTCTGGAAAATTTGAAGTTTCTTTATAGATGTTCAAATCCTCCTACTACCTATTTGTTGAACTTTAGAAATTGTTGGCCTGTTACTTCTCGAATTACTACCTTTTTGTTGACCTTCAAAAGACATCAACTTGTTACCTTTGTCATTGACGTGAAACCTTTCTATCGACTTAGAAGATGTCGACCTACTACCTTTTTGTTGACCTTTTGGTGTTTGAAGCGCATTGTCGCAACCCCCCTTTTAGGGAGTTGTGAGGTCGCCACTCACACTCTCGAAAATGGGACTTAGGAGTCCTTCGGGACTCTCGAAAACTCAGAACGCAATTACAAGGGTCAAAACACCTTGCATTGAGGCGTTTTTTATACCGTTGGAAAGGTCCTAAAGTGTAAATGTCCAAAATGGCCTTGCATGAGCCATTTGGACATCTGCAGCACAAGTTATGGTCGAAAGAAGGGCCGGGAGTCAAACTAACAGTTTGACTCCCGACCACGAAAAGTCGTGAATCAACCCAATTCCGGTGTGTGTAGGTGAAGTGCGACACACTGTTGGAAAGCTCTTGAGGAGAGCTACAACTTTGGTTTAAACCTCGTCCCGATCCGAGTTCAGGGCAAGAAGTTATGAGCGTCCAAAGTCCCGGGAGTCCAAATCGGGACAATTTCGAGACTCCACTTTGGGAGTCCCAAGAAAAAGAGCCATTTGGATGCAAGTGCGGCGGAGAGCTGCAGAGAATACTATATGGGGGAAGGTGGTGGCTTCCCCCGAGTCTGGGCCGTGGTGAGTCAAGTGAATCCAAGTTGCCCATGGCTTGTCCCAACACCAAAAAGGTGCAGAATGAGTTCTAACCAACTTGTTGGTTGGATTTGGATGCAGGACCGATAACTAAGTAAGCTTGTCCCTCTTCTTAGTCTAATCTCGGAGCTTTT